>DSLFR04102__coassemble_13612_pt1 | contig 1678 bp, 1 predicted proteins | sample DSLFR04102__metabat2_low_PE_018 | metagenome-assembled genome bin DSLFR04102 | reverse complement strand
ATCACCGTCATCATCGTCACGGGTGAAGGTCAGCAGCCGGGCATTGGCGGTGCGCCTGGAGGCAAACCGCAGGCCGCGGGACGCGAACACCTGGTGGTAATGCTGTACCAGGCTGCGGGTGAACTGGTTGGGCTGCACGCCGTCAACGCCTGCTGCAGCCAGCAGCTGGGAGGCGGTGCCCTGCCAGACGGCTTGCCCGGCCAGAAAGTCGGCGGCCCGCCACAGCCAGGCGGGGATGGCCCGCTCGGCCTGTTGGCGGTCGGTCGTTTCCTCCAGCAGGTCCCAGACGCAGTCGTTGAATTCCAGCGTCAACGCGCGGCTTTCCACATCGCGTCCGGTGACCTGCAGCCGGGCCGTGGGGCTCATCCGCTGGCGCTGCAGCAGCCAGATCGTGTCGGCCGCGCCAATGATGCCGGTGGAGCCGGAGATCTGGGCAAAGGGGTCCTCCGCGCCCTGTTTGCGCAGATGGTGGACCAGCAAGATACAGATACGGTGGGCGTCGGCCAGATGCTTGAGCGCGCTCATGTCCCGGTAGTCGGCGGCGTAGGCGCTGCCGCAAGGCTCGACGCTGCGCACTTTTTGTAGCGTGTCGATGACCACCAGACCCAAGCGCGGTTCCACAAGAAAACAAAGCCGCAAAATTCTAACTGAAAAGCGGCATCTGCTGCGTTATCGGGCTTTGCATTCCACCAAGGAGTGCGGCAGCCCTCTGCCTTGCATCTGCCGCTTTTCAGCGATTTTGCGGTGCTGCGCAGTTTCTCCAAAACCTTTGTTTTCTTATGCCACTCGCGCTGATACCGGGGTGGTGCTTCAGCGCCGTGGCGATCTCGGCCTCCAGCCCCTGCCCGATGCCGCCGCTGCGGGTCTGAAACAGCAGGTTGGGGCTGCCGCCCTCGCCATCGATCTGCAGCAGGCGGCTCTGGATGCGGTTGAAGGTGTCCTCCAGGCAGAGGTAGAGGACCGGCTGGGAAGAGACCTGCCGCCCCCAGACCTGCCCGCCGCGGGCGATTTGCAGGCAGAGCCAGAGACAAAGCCAGCTTTTGCCCGCCTTGCTGGCCCCGGCCAGGATGGACAGGCCCGCGGGCAGCAGATCAGGGACGACCCAGCGCACCGGCGGGATGGGGGTATTCCAGAGAGTCTCGGCGTCTATGGTTTTGGTTTCGTCAAAATTTGTCATAGCAACATTCCTTTCGCATGTGTTGGGTGAGGTCACCCGCAAACGGCCCAAAGCCGCGCACACAGGGCGGCTTTGGCCGGGGCGCGGGTACGGCCCCCACCGGGTGGAAGGAGGGCAAACAGGCGGGGATTTGCGGGGTGGATTCCAATAGGAATCCTGGCGGGGGCAAGGTGGTATCATACGGGTGATACCCCCCCTCCACGCCCCGCAAAAGTGGTATCACACGGGTGATACCATGCCCCGCAAAACCGCGGCGGGGCGCGGGCGGCGGACCGGCAGCAGGCAGCGCGGGCAGTCATGAGGCCGCCCCCTGGCTGGGAACAGGCGGCGCAACATGGCTGACACGCTCAGTCCGGGCCGCGCTGGCCTCCAACACATAGCGAATGACGTTGACTTTGGGGATCTTGTAGGCGTTCCCCAGTTTGATACAGCCGATCTCCCCCTCTCCCAGCAGGTCATAGGCCGCGTGGCGGCTGATCCCCAGCATGGCTTGCAGCTGGC
>DSLFR04102__coassemble_4583_pt1 | contig 4176 bp, 4 predicted proteins | sample DSLFR04102__metabat2_low_PE_018 | metagenome-assembled genome bin DSLFR04102 | reverse complement strand
CAATACACGGCAAACGGGAGGCGGAGCCGGGAACGGCAGGCCCGCGGGCGCGGCGGTGGGCCGCCGGTCAGGCGGGGCTGCCGGACGCGGCGGGCAGCTCGACGCCGTAGCGGTGGATATACTGCTGCATGGCATCGAACACGGCCATCAGGGCCTCGCCCCGCTCGGTCAGGGTGTAGTCCACCCGGGGCGGGACCTGGGCGTAATCGTGGCGGGCGATCAGGCCGTCGGCGGCAAGCTCCTTCAGCTGGGCGCTGAGCACCTTGTGCGTCACACCGCCCAGCAGGCGGCGCAGCTCGTTGTAGCGCAGGATGCCGTGGGCGCCTACCATAAACAAAATGCGCATCTTCCATTTTCCGCTGAGCATGTCCATGACCTGCTCCATCTTGTCGCAGCCCACATCGGCATAGCGGCAGCTGCAATCGGGACCTGGCTGCATGGCGGGGGACCTCCTTTGTGTATGTGTGTGCGTGTATTTTGGCTGCGGGGCGGCAGGGATATCCGCCAAGGCCCGGCAGCGCCTTGCCCCGCATCCGTAGGGGATGATGCTCGCATCGTCCCGGAAACCTTGCGATGTCGCAAGGCTCCCCGGCGGGCGTGAACGCCCGCCCTACAATACACGGCAAACGGGAGGCGGAACCGGGAACGGCAGGCCGCCGCTCCTGTGCTGCCGCCCGCCAACGGGCGCGTTGTGGGGCGGGCGATTTCGCCCGCCGCGGACCCGTCCGCCGCCGCCAACCTCTCCGGCGGGCGTGAACGCCCGCCGGGGAGATTTGCGCCACCCCGGAAGGGTATTGGCACGGCAAGGTGCCGCACCCCTCCGTCGCCTGGGGCGACACCTCCCCTTGCAGGGGAGGCTTTATAGGCGGCAGTCCCCCCAAAGCCTCCCCTGCAAGGGGAGGTGGATGCGCCGCAAGGCGCAGACGGAGGGGTGCATTGCCACTTTACGGCGGAAATATCCTGTAAAGCTCGGCAGGACCTTGCCCCACATCCGTAGGGGACGATGCCGGCATCGTCCCGGAGACCCTGCGGTGGCGGGAGGCCCAGGCGGCGGGCGTGAACGCCCGCCCTACAAAACCGCCGCGAGCGGGCAGCAACGCACAAACGCCAGCCATCCGCCAGGCCCGCTGGCGGGCCGATGCAAGCATCGGCCCCTACGCAGAGGTGCGGCGGGCTGCCGCTCCCGGTTCCGTTGCCCCGTGTACGTCACATGGTAGGGCGGGCGATTTCGCCCGCCGCAGACCCGTCCGCCGCCGCCAACCTCTCCGGCGGGCGTGAACGCCCGCCCTACAAGACAGGGCAAACAGGAGGCAGAACCAGGAACGGCAGGCATCGGCCCGGGCAAACACAGGGCAAGCCCCTGCCAAAATGCCCCCGGCGCTCCCCCTGTTCTGCGCCGCCGTACCCTTTTACGGTATCCTAAAAGTGCGTACTTGTCAAAAGTATCCGTATCCAATATAGTAGCCTTACCGGGGAAATGCAAGCCCCCGCCGGCGGGCGGTACGCCGCGGCAAATTTTGCCGCCCGTACCGTTGCCCCGCCGGGCGGATTCGGGTACAATAGGGGTAGCATCCCCGGCGGGCCGGGGCGGCCGCCCCCATCCGGGCGCGCCCCGCCCGCCGCATCTTTTCCGAAAGAAGGTCTTTCACCCCCATGGAACACAACCAAAACGCGCAAACGCTGGAACGCCTGTTCCGGTTTCTGCAGGCCGGCGTGACCCCCTGGCATGCGGTGGCCGAGGCCGCCGCCTGGCTGGAAGCCGCCGGCTATACCCGCCTGGAGGAAGCCGCCTACTGGAACCTGGAGCCGGGCGGCCGCTACTACGTCACCCGCAACGGCAGCTCCATCGCGGCCTGGCGGGTGCCGGAGCACGCCATCGGCGGCTGGCGGATGTCCATCGCTCACTCCGACGCGCCGGGCTGGCGCATCAAACCGGCAAGATCCACCGCCGCGGGCTGCGAGCGCCTGCCGGTGGAGGGCTACGGCGGCATGATCATGCCCACCTGGCTGGACCGCCCGCTGGGCGTGGCCGGCCGGGTGCTGGTGCGGGAGCCGGACGGCCTGTCCACCCGGCTGGTCAGCATCGACCGCCCGGTGGCGGTGATCCCCTCGCTGTGCATCCACTTTGACCGCAGCTGCAACAGCGGCCACACCTACAACCCCCAGGCGGACATGCAGCCGCTGTACGGCCCGGAGGGCTGCCGGCCGCTGGACGGCCTGGTGGCGGACGCCCTGGGCGTGGCCGAGGCGGATATCGTTTCCAGCGAGCTGCTGCTGGTGACCTTGCAGCAGCCGGTGCAGGTAGGCCCGGAGGGCGAGTATTACATGGCCCCCCGCATCGACGACCTGGGCTGCGCCGCCGCCACGCTGATGGGCTTTCTGGACGCGGACGCCGCCTGCGATTCCGCCTGCGCCCCGGTGTGGGCGATGCTGGACAACGAGGAGGTGGGCAGCTCCACCCGCCAGGGCGCCCAGAGCACCTTTTTGCGGGACCTTTTGGACCGCATCCTGGACGCGGTGCCCCATTCCGGCCAGGCCATGGCGCGGGCGCTGGCCAACAGTTTCTGCCTGTCGGCGGACAACGCCCACGCCGCCCACCCCAATTTCCCGGAAAAATCCGACCCCGTCAGCCCGGTGCGGCTGGGCGGCGGCGTGGTCATCAAGTACAACGCCAGCCAGAAATACGCCACCACCGCCTACTCCGGCGCGGTGTTCGGCGAGATCTGCCGCATGGCCGGCGTGCCCACCCAGCGGTTTGCCAACCGGGCGGACGTGCCGGGCGGCAGCACGCTGGGCAACCTGCAGGCCAACACGGTGCCGGTGCCCACGGCGGACATCGGCCTGCCCCAGCTGGCCATGCACTCGGCGGTGGAAACGGCCGCCTGTGCCGACGCCGACGCCATGCGCAGAGCGGTGGCGGCCTTTTACCGGGCGCACATCCGCGCGCTGGGCGACGGCCGCTGCACATTGGAGCCGGAGGCCCGCACCGAATGACCGCCGGGACCACCGTGGGCCGCTACGCCCCCAGCCCCAGCGGGCGGATGCACCTGGGCAACCTGTGCTGCTGCCTGCTGGCCTGGCTTTCGGCCAAAAGCCGGGGCGGCAGGGTGATTTTGCGCATCGAGGACCTGGACGCCATGCGCTGCCCCCGCAGCTTTGCCGACCTGCTGGAGGCCGACCTGGCCTGGCTGGGCCTTGCCGCCGACGAGGGCGGCAGCGCCGGCGGGCCGAACGGGCCATACTACCAAAGCGAGCGGGCGGACATCTACCAATATTACTATGACAAGCTGGCGGGGCTGGGGCTTGTGTACCCCTGCTTCTGCACCCGCAGCCAGCTGCACGCGGCCAGCGCGCCCCACCGCAGCGACGGCCAGGTGGTCTACCCCGGCAGCTGCCGCGGCCTGACGCCGGGCGAGATCGCCGAAAAAAGCCGCATCCGCCCGCCGGCCTGGCGGGTACAGGTGCCGGAGGAGACGGTGGCTTTCACCGACGGGCATCTCGGCCCCTATGCCGAGGACCTGGCCCGCGACTGCGGCGACTTTGTCGTGCGGCGGGCGGACGGCGGCTTTGCCTACCAGCTGGCCGTGGTGGTGGACGATGCCTTGATGGGCGTGACCCAGGTGGTGCGCGGGGCGGACCTGCTTTCCAGCACGCCGCGGCAGCTGTGGCTGTACCGGGTGCTGGGGCTGCGGCCACCGGAATTTTACCACCTGCCGCTGCTGCTTGCCCCGGACGGGCGGCGGCTGTCCAAGCGGGACGGCGACCAGAGCCTGGAGCATTTGCAGGCAAAGTACACGCCGGAGCAGATCGTCGGGCGGCTGGCCTACGTCTGCGGCCTGACCGACACCCCGGCCCCCCGCACCCCCGCCGAGCTGGCGGACGGCTTTTGCTGGGACAAGGTGCCCAAGCAGGACATCTGCCTGCCGGAGGGGCTGTTTTGAGAACAAGGAATGAGAAATCAAAAATGAGGAATTAAGGCGGACCGCAAGGGTATTGGCAATGCCAGGTGCGGCACCCCTCAGTCTGCGCCTGCGGTGCAGACAGCTCCCCTTGCAGGGGAGCCTTTCAAAACGACAGGTGCTTGGGAAGCCTCCCCTGTAAGGGGAGGTGTCGCCGCAGGCGACGGAGGGGTGCGGAACCTTGCGGTATAAGTGCCATTGTGAGATGGCCACCAGC
>DSLFR04102__coassemble_3536_pt1 | contig 5330 bp, 6 predicted proteins | sample DSLFR04102__metabat2_low_PE_018 | metagenome-assembled genome bin DSLFR04102 | reverse complement strand
CGGCGGTGGCCGTCCACTGGGCGGTGGTGGTGCGCTTGCCGCCGTAGTCCAGCGGTGTGCGGAACTGCCGCTCCGCCGCGCAGAAATGGCTGCTGGTAAAGGCCAGCGCCTGCCCCGCATACCCCGCCGCGGCCATGCAGGCGGCCAGGGCCAGGCCCTCGGCCATGGTGCTGCAGGCGCCGTACAGCCCAGCATAGGGCGCGCCCAGCGCCCGCATGGTGTAGTTGGACGCGGTGCACTGGGCCTGCAGGTCGCCCGCAAAAGCCAGGTCGATCTGGTCCTGGTCCAGCCCGGCGGCGGCCAGGCAGCGGGCCACGCACTTCTGCTGCAGCAGGCTTTCGGCCTTCTCCCACTTGCCGCACTGGAAGGAGGCGTCGGGGAACAGCAGGTCGAAAGCGCCGGCCAGCGGGCCTTCGCTTTCCTTTTTGCCGCCCGCCGACGCCCAGGCCCGCACCACCGGCGGGGTGGAAAAAAAGATGGTGTCGCCGCTGCGCACCGGCATAAAGATCGTCCCCCTTGCTGTTTCAGGCTTTCCCGCCTGCAGGGCGGGACGCTGTTATTGTGCCGCTTTTTGCCGGGGTTATGCGCGCCGGCGCGGCAAAACAAAGCGGCCCCCCGGAAAAGCCGTTTGGCTTGACCGGAGGGCCGCTCTCAGCAAGATCGTTTTGGGGCTGGCTGGCCTGCGGCGTCTCCCCGCGGCGTTTTTGGGGCGCCGCTATTTCATTTTGCCGATATACACCAGCCAGGAATACAAATAGACCCAGGCGATGCCGCCCAGCAGCAGCGCCAAAAAGACGTAGACCAGCACGCCGGTGCCCAGCAGCAGGTCCTCCAAAATGGAGGCCAGCAGCATCACACCGCCCAGGATGAACACGATGCCGGCCATCCGCTGGGTGCGCTGCCAGCAGTGCTCGTCCGCCAGGGCCCAGGGCGTCTTGGCGCCCATGGTGTAGTTCTGGCGGATGCGGGGCATGTAGTTGCCCAGGGCGATCAGCCCGGCGGCCACGGCGGCGATCAGCAGCCGGGGCACCACCTGCCACACCGCTCCGGGGCCCCACAGGTACAGCTCGGTCATCCAGGTAAAGGCCACAAAGCCCACGGTAAAGCAGGCGGTAAAGACGTTCCACATCCGGCGGCTTTTGCGGTAGCTGTCAGACCGGGGGTCCATCACCGGCAGGATCTTGAACAGCAGCACCAGCGCCGCCGGCAGCATCCACAGCCAGGGCAGCGTCGTCTTGGACATCCAGCTGTTCACCTCGCCGCTCATGGCCCACTGCCGGGGCACCTGGTCGGGCAGGGCAGGGTACAGCGCCAGGTGCACCGCCAGCGATACGCCCGTCAGCGCCAGCAGCACCCAAAACAGCCTCCAGCCCAAAATGGGCGTCTTGTCAGTCGTGCGTTTCATCGTCGGCACCTCCTTCCAGCAGGCCCAGGTCGTAGAACCATTTCATCAGCTCCTGCAGAACCGTCAGGTTCAGGTGGTAGATGATGCTCTGCCCCTGCCGCTCGTCGGTGACCAGCCCGGCGTCCCGCAGGATGGAAAGATGGTGGCTGATGGAAGGCTTCGCCATGTCGAAATGCGCTGCGATCTCGCCGGCGGAAAGGTCCCCGCCGGACAAAAGCTCCAGGATCCTGCGCCGCGTCGGGTCCGCCAGCGCCTTGAACGGCTCGCCCATGGCATTCCGCCCCCTCTCTTTGCCCACCCTGCCGTGCGGGAAACCGGCGGTGCGGACATGTGATATTTAGAAAAATGTCTAACAATCCTCTGGCCCAATTGTAGCACAACGGCGCGCGGAATGCAAGCGCGCCGGGGCGGTCAGTCTGCCGGCAAAAGCGGCTGGGCGGCGTGCTCGCGGGCGCAGTCCCGGTAAAATGCCGCGTCGGCTTCCAGCTCGGCGGCGGCCTGGGGGCGCACCTTGCCGCAGATTTTGGCCGGCACCCCCACCGCCACCGTGCGGGGCGGCAGCACAAAGTTTTCGGTCACCAGCGCGCCGGCCCCCACGATGCTGCCCTCGCCGATGACGGCCCCGTTCATCACGGTGGCGTGCATGCCGATCAGCGCGCCGTCGCCCACGGTGCAGCCGTGCACCAGCGCGCAGTGGCCCACCGTCACATTGCGGCCGATGCGCACATCCTGGTCGGTGCCGGTGTGCACCACCGCGCCGTCCTGGATGTTGGTGCCCTCGCCCACCGTGATGCTGCCGCTGTCCGCCCGCAGCACCGCGCCGTAAAAGACGCTGGTCTGGGGCGCCAGCGCCACGTCGCCGGCCAGCACCGCCGTCTCGGCCAAAAATGCCGGCCGGTCCAGCCGGGGCGCTTTGCCCTTGTATGCCTTGATGATCGCCATGGTATCGTCCTCCCTCTGCGGCCTGCCGCCGCCGTTGGCGTGATATACGGGTCTGGGGATATTATACGACATTTTCGGCCGCCGTGCACCGGGGGGCGGCGCCTTGCGCGGCGGGCGGCAGTGTGTTACAATTTTTGCGGCGCAGCGCGCGGAGAAGCACCCCCGCGCCCGCCGACACCGGCAGAAAAGGGGAGAACGCCATGATCAGGATGGTTTGCAGCGACCTGGACGGCACATTGCTGCAATATGGCAAACAGTGGCTGGAGGGCGAGATCTTTGACCAGATCCGCGCACTGGCCGCCCACGGCATCCGGTTCTGTCCGGCCAGCGGCCGGCAGTACACCAGCCAGCGCAAGCTGTTTGCGCCGGTGGCCGAACACTGCGTCTTTTTGTGCGAGAACGGCGCGGTGCTGTATCAGGGCGGGCGGGTCATTGCCAAAACGCCCATGCCCCGGCAGCTGGCCGAGGAGATCGCCCGGGACTTTTGGACAAACAGCGACGGCAAGGGCGAGGTGATGCTTTCGGGCGAGAACACCAGCTACCTGATGGACCGCGGCCTGGGCATGGTGGACCGCATCCGGTTTATCGGCAACCACTATACCTTTATCACCGACCCCGCCGACATCCCGGAGGAGATCGTCAAAGTCTCGGTCTACTTTGAGCAGGGCTGCGCCCCCTACGTGGACCGCTTTGTGCCCCGCTGGCGGCAGGCCAACTGCGCGGTGGCCGGGCCCAAGTGGATCGACACCACGCTGGCCAGCAAGGGCACCGGCGTGGCGGCGCTGTGCCGTGTGCTGGGGATCTCCCCCGCCGAGGTGCTGGCCTTTGGCGACAACTACAACGACCTGCCCATGCTGGATGCGGTGGGCACCCCCTATATCATGGAAAGCGCCGCGCCGGAGCTGCTGCGCCGTTACCCCCGCCATACCGCCCGCCCGGAGGATACGCTGGCGGAGCTGCTGCGCCGGCTGGATGCCGGCGAGACGGTTTGAAGCAAAACCACAATCAAGATACACAAAAATCCAAATGCAATTTTGTGCAAACTAATTATGGACAATTTGTAAACGAAACGGTTTCATAATAGCAACACAAGATTGTTACTCCCATCGAGGCATTACTTGTACATGTCGACGTATTTCGCCTGTACCGTACCTGCGTCTGGGAGTTTTTTTGTTGCCCGCGTTCTGCTCCGGCACACAGGCGCAGGGAGCGCGGACCCCGCAGGCCCGCCAAAGCAGCGGCCGCTGCTTTCTGCACCGCGATTTCTGCGGTGCAGAAAAGGCTTTAACGGCCGCGCAGAACAAACAGGATGGTACGGGAGCGAGCATGGAGATCACCAAAAAAATCAACAACAACGTGGCGCTGGCCCGCGACGGACGCGGCCGGGAGCTGGTCGTGTTCGGCAAGGGGATCGGGTTTCCCGCCATGCCCTATGAGCTGACGGATCTGTCCAAAGTATCCCGCACCTTTTACGACGTAAAGGCCGAATACCTGAGCCTTTTGAGCGAGATCCCCGACGAGATCGTGCTGGCGGCCGACGACATTGCCGAGACCGCCCGCGATGAGCTGGACAGCCCGCTGAACCCCAACCTGACCTTTGTTCTGGCCGACCATCTGAATTTTGCCATCCAGCGCAGCCGCGCCGGCGTCAACGTGGAAACGCCGCTGGCCTACGACGTGCGCCATCTGTACCCGGACGAGTACCGCATCGCCAGCCAGGCGCTGCATGCCCTGAACCGGATGCCGGACGTGCAGCTGCCCGACACCGAGGCCGTCAGCATTGCGCTGCACCTGATCAACGCCGAGACTGAAAGCGGCGACATCCACGCCACCATGACCGCCACCCAGATCATTGCCGAGCTGAGCCGGATGGTGGAGGAGTTTTTCGACATCACGCTGGACCGGGACAGCTTCCACTATTCCCGCTTTGCCATGCACCTGCGCTACCTGGTGCAGCGGATGATGCAGGGCGAGCCGGTGGACAACGACCCCGGCACGCGGGAGCTGTTCAACACCGTCCGCCGCGAATATCCGCAGATCTACACCTGCGTCCAGCAGATCGTCCGCTATTTTTCGGACACCTGGCATTGGGACTGCTCGGTGGGAGAGCAGCTGTACCTGATGATCCATATCCACCGCGTTACCAGCGACCGCAGCGGCGGGAAATGACCTTGCCGGGGGCGCCCCGGACCACAAAAATAAAAATCGACTTTGCTTTTCAGGATCGTTACCCCTGCTTTGCTCAGGGGGCGTCACCCAGGGCAGGGCACAGGGGGCATTGCTTCCCGGCGCCGCTGCTTTGGGTTTTCTTTTTGCCCGGCGGCTGCCGGGGCGGGGCGCCGCGCCCTGCATAGAGCTTATGGTATGTATCGCCGTGCGCGCAGGCGAACATCAATATAAGCATGGGATCTTTCTGCCCGACGGGGCGGCAGGACGCCATGCGCCGGAACCTTTGACACAGCACACAGAAAGCGGGGGATGCCAATGGACACGCAGCCGGTCAGCGACCGGATCGCCGCCTGCCTGGGCGGCAGCGACAATTTGGCGTCCTGCACCCGCCGCGGCGCAAAGCTGCGCTACACCGTAAAGGACCAGAGCCTGGTGGAGCTGGAAAAGAAAAACCACTGTTGCATGGTTTGTTGGCTTCCATGTAGCAGCGGTTTGTGCTGTGGTTATTCAGTTGAAATTTGAATATTGCATAATATCCTCTTTCTGCAAAATTACTTTTTCTCCTTCGCCGCATGGCTCCTGAAATGCGTGATAATGATGTTCCAATATTTCATCTGTTATCACAAACGGCGAATTGGCATTTAAGACCTGATTTCTTTTATATAGTCTTTTTTGCAAAAGCTCCTTACTGGCTTTCATATAGACAAGTTCCGTTTCAGCGCCTGCTTTTTGGATCAGCTCTTTATAAAAATTCCGATTTTCGTTACTCCAGAAACTAAAATCAATCACAACGTCTTTTCCCTGCTGAATCAGG
>DSLFR04102__coassemble_3238_pt1 | contig 5791 bp, 5 predicted proteins | sample DSLFR04102__metabat2_low_PE_018 | metagenome-assembled genome bin DSLFR04102 | reverse complement strand
AGATGTGGCCGATGGAATTCTTGTCCGGGCTGAACCGGCGGCGCAGTTCGCTGATTTCTTTCTTGTTCATGGGGTACCTCGATCATTGGCGGTGTGGAAACAGGGAATATCTGACAAATCAAAAGTGCCCAGGCACAAAGGCGGATGTAAGGTGCGAAACCACGGAAATACGCTGTATTCCAGGGCGCCGCAACGCGGCAGGTGCTGCCCCGGAAGGATTCGACCGTGCTGTTTTTTCAGATATACCCCAGGAAACAAACAATAGTATACCATATTCTGGGCCGGCTGTCAGTTGTCTTTTCTGCCCCGAGAGGAAGCGGGGCATTTTCTGCCCCGAGAGGAAGCGGGGCCTGTTTGCTTTTTCGATGCGGGCGGCCAATCACCTCCCGCCCCGTCCGGCACCTGCTTTGCCAGATCTCTGCAGCACAGCCGGGAACCTGTGACATTGCCTGCCGCAAGTCCGGCGCAATGCACTTTTGTTCATCAATGGGGGTGCCATGATGCGCAGCCGATCATGCCGGCATCGCTTCCGGGGGCCATTCTTGTCCTGGCAACCTGCCGGTTCCTCAAAGTTCATTTTTTGCCTGCGAGTTTTTTAGTTAAGAAAGCCGCCCGCCTCTCATTCCGGTGCCCGGCTGACGTTTTCCGCCAGGGCAAACTCTCCCCGCCAGCTGCTGTCCACCACGGCCAGGCGGTCCAGATCGTTGAAATGCCACCACTCGGAGGCCAGCGGCGTCAGGCCGGCGGCGGTGCAGTAGCTTTGCAGCAGCAGCGCCCCCTCGGTCATGGCAGGGGCGGGGTTCGCCTGCCGCCAGGCGTCGGGGTCGCGGCTGGCCACCGGCTCGGCCAGGCTGGCCGCGGCGGCGCTCAGCTCGTGCATGGCGGTGGGCATGGCCAGTTCCTCATACCCGGTCACGCGGGTGTAGGCGTAGGGGCCGCAGGTCTCGTCAGCCGTGCCGGTCACCCGCGCCAGCGAGACGTCCACCGCATACCCCTGCTGGTGGTTGGAGACGCCGCCGGCGATGAACCACCCGATGCTCCACGGCTCGGTATCGATGCCGGCGCGCACCGTCTCGTTTTCGGCGGCGAGGGCCTGCAAAGCCTGGGCCACCGCCGTCTGCGTCTGGTAGGGGCGGAAGCCCTCGTACAGCACAAGGGTGTAGCCGTCGGCCAGGGTGCGGGCCTGCACGTCGGCCAGCTTTTTGGCGGTGGCGTAGAGCACCGCCATGTTGTCCATCTCCTGCCCGAACCGGGCGTTATAACTGCGGGCGTCATAGAGTGCCTGGCCGGTGACGCCGGGGATCTCGCAGCCGGAAGCGCGGAAGAGCGAGGCTTCGCTGTTTGTGTCCCGGTAGACGAGGGAGGGGATCACGTCCGGCAGGTTGATGAGGCAGAAATCATGCCGCACCCAGCCTTCGCCCGCCGCGGCCTCCACCCGCCACCAGGAACCGGATTCTTCGAGAATCGTGAACGGCGTGCCGGCGGGAAGAGTCGCCAGCGGCTCGTCATCGGGGCCGGGGGCGGCATACAGCGGGATGCCGGTGGCCGCGTAGCCGGTGGCCCCCTGCACCGGCAGTTCCAGCGGGCCGTCGCAGACAAGCGGTGCCGGCGTGGGCTGCGGCGTTGTGGTGGGCGCAGGGGCCGCCGTGGGTGTGGGGACCGCCGCTGCCGTGGGGGCCGGCGCAGACGCGGACCGCAAAGGCCCGCTGCGGACAAGCGGCACCGCCAGCACCGCCGCGGCCAGGATCGCCGCGCTGAGGACCAGGGCGGCCCGCATCTCTTTGCTGAGCTTCATTGCCTACACCCCCAGCGCCAGCCGCAGCGCGCACAATACCAGCAGGTGGGCGGGGTAAAACAGATAAAAGCCCCACTTGCTCAGTGCTGACCGGCGGCCCAGACGGCCGTTGTACCGCGCCAGCAGCGGGACGGCCAGCAGGATGCCGAGCTGGAACGCCTGGCCCCAGCCCTCCCGCACAATGGCGGGCAGCACAAACAGAAACACCCCGATGCCCGCAAACCCGGCCATCTGCAGCCGGAACCGCCCCCGCGTCAGCCCGAACCAGACGATCCACAACACCGCGATGTAATTCCAGTCCGCCGGCCAGGCCAGCAGGCAGCAAAGCAGTACAAACGCCAGCTTGCCAAACCCCAACAGGCGGCCATGCAGCACCGCCAGCGCCAGCAGGCCCAGAAACAGCGACCAGATAACGCTGGTGGCATGCAGGGGGTCCAGCCCGTAATACCACACATAGGGGAAATGGGACAGCAGCGCAAACACAAACAGCCGCCCCAGATACCGCGGCAGGTTGGAGGTGTGGGCAAAGCCCTCGGCGATCAGGTAGCACATGATGGGCGCGGCCAGCCGGCCGGGCAGGCGCAGCAGATGCCCCCACACCGGCAGCCCCGCCGCAAAGACCGAGACAAAATGGTCAAAGAACATGACCGTGATGGCAATATTCTTGAGGGTGCGGGTGGTCAGCCCGCCCTGCCGATTTCTGTCCATGGGAAGTCCTTTCACTGAAATTGCCGTCAAAACAGCCGTCCGGCCGGGGGCCTGCAGTACGTGCATCCTCTGTGCTCCTTTCCTGCCGGGGCTTTGGCCGCCCGCGCGGCCGGGTCCCCTTTTCTCAGTGATACCACCGGTGTGTATCCAAAAGGGCACAGCAGTGTATCGGTCCTGCATCCAAATTGTAAAAACAGCCGCATCCCGCGCATGGCCTGCCGGGATGCGGCCAGATCCGCATAAAGTGCGGCGGGCGGCTTTGCGCGCAGCTTTCTCTTGTGATACCGGCCAAAATCGGCTATAATCGTAGTGTATCGTTTGCACCTTGCCGCATGGCCGGCAACGCATTTGCAGGGAGATGGATCAATGAATATCGAATTGCAGGGTCTGACCAAGCGGTTCCCTGCCCGCGGCCGCAAAGCCAAGGGCGAGACCACCGCGGTGCAGGACCTGACCTTTACCGTCCCGGACGGCAAGCTGGTGGGGCTGCTGGGGCCTTCCGGCTGCGGCAAGTCCACCACGCTGAACATGATCTGCGGGCTGGAGACCCCCACAGCGGGCAAGATCTTTTTTGGCGGCGAGGACGTGACCGCCCTGCCGCCGGAGCTGCGCGGCGTGGGCATGGTGTTCCAGAACTACGCCCTCTACCCCCACCTGACCGTTTTGCAGAACATCCTGTTCCCGCTGGAAAACCTGAAAGGCGCCGCCCGCCCCACCCGCCAGCAGATGCGGGACAGGGCGCTGGAGGCGGCAAAGCTCGTCCAGATCGAGGAGCTTTTGGACCGGCGGCCGAAGGAGCTTTCCGGCGGGCAGCAGCAGCGGGTGGCCATCGCCCGCGCGCTGGTCAAGGAACCGCGGGTGCTGCTTTTGGATGAGCCGCTGTCCAACCTGGACGCCCGCCTGCGCCTGCAGACGCGGGAGGAGATCTGCAAGATCCAGAAAAAGACCGGCATCACCACGCTGTTTGTCACCCACGACCAGGAGGAGGCCATGAGCATCTCCGACTTTATCGTGGTGATGAAGGACGGCGTACTGATGCAGCAGGGCGCGCCCCAGCAGGTCTACGACGACCCGGCCAACCTGTTTGTGGCCAAGTTCCTGGGCACGCCGCCCATCAACGTCTTTGCAGGCGAGGTAAAGTCCGGCGCGCTGCTTTTGGCCGGCCAGAAGGCGCTGGCGGTGCCCGGCGCGCCGGACGGCGAGGTCTGGGCCGGCGTGCGGCCGGAGGGCTTTGTGCCCGCGGCCGACGGCCCGGTGGAATGCGGCCTGAACCGGGTGGAAATTCTGGGGCGGGATACCAGCATCGTCTGCACCCACCCCGCCTGCCAGGCGGACACGCTGCGGGCTATCGTCCGGCCGGAGCAGCTCTCCGGCCCCATGGGCAGCGCCGTCCGCTTTGCCCTCAAGCCCGAAAAAGTGTTCCTGTTTGACCGCGCCGCCGGCCAGCGCATCCGTTTCGGCGGCGACGGCACAACGGCGTAAAGGGGGCGCAAGGCATGGACCGCAATTCCAAAAAAGCCTGGCTCTACCTGCTGCCGTCGATCGTGCTGCTGGGGCTGTTCCTGGTCTACCCGCTCATCGACGTGGCCGTCTACTCGGTGGAGGAGTGCTACAACTTTGCCTCCCAAAGCTACCAGGGCATCGGGCTGTACAACTTTTCCTACGTGCTGCACGACCCCTACTTTCTGCAGGCGGTGGAAAACACCTTTGTGCTGGTCATCATCACGGTGCCGGTCTCGACCATCCTGGCGCTGGTCATTTCCACCGCGCTGTCCTCCATCAAACCGCTGCGGCAGCTGTACCAGACTGTCTATTTTCTGCCCTACGTGACCAACACGCTGGCGGTGGGGCTGGTGTTCATGGTGCTGTTCCAGCGCACCGAGTACACCGACGGCCTTGTCAACCTGATGCTGGAATGGTTCGGCGCGGGGCCGGTCGATTTCATCAACGGCCCCCACTGGGCCAAGATGTTCGTGCTGTGCTTTTACACCATCTGGGTGGTGCTGCCCTTCAAGATCCTGGTGCTGACCAGCGCGCTGGCCTCGGTCAACGACGAGTACTACAAGGCCGCCCGCGTGGACGGCACCAGCTGCACCCGCATCTTTTTCCGCATCACGCTGCCGATGATCTCGCCCATGATCGTCTACCTGGTCATCACCGGCTTTATCGGCGCGTTCAAGGCGTACAGCGATGCGGTGGCGCTGTTCGGCACCGACCTGAACGCCGCCGGCATGAACACCATCGTGGGCTATGTCTACGATATGCTCTACGGCGACAGCGGCGGCTACCCGTCCTACGCGTCGGCGGCGGCCATCATCCTGTTTGTCATCGTGCTGACCATCACCTGCATCAACCTGCTTGTCACCCGCAAGCGTACCCCGGCGTAAGGAGGCGCTTTGAGCTGTGGATCACGAAGAATATGAAAAAAAGCAGCGCGCCATGCGCCGCCGGGACAACCTGCGCAAGGCGCTGATCTATTTGTTTTTGAGCGTTTGGGCTGTGGTGGTGCTGTTCCCGTTTTACTGGATGGTGCTCATCTCGCTGAAAAGCTACGCCGCCTACAACGCCGAGCACACGCCGGTGTTCTTTACGCTGGAACCCACGCTGGAAAACTACCAAAACGCCTTTACCGCGGTGCCGCTGGGCGGTTATCTGCTCAACACCCTGATTTTCTCGGTCATCACCACCGCCGTCATGGTGGTGGTCAGCACGCTGGCGGCCTACGGCTTTGCCCGGCTGCGCTTCCGCGGAAAAAACCTGCTGTTCGGGCTGTTTCTGTCCATGATGATGATCCCCACCGAGCTGGTGGTCATCACCAACTTTGTCACCATCACCAACTGGGACATGCGCAACAGCTTTATCGGCCTGATTTTGCCCTCCATCACCTCGGTGTTCTATATCTACCTGCTCAAAGAGAACTTTGAGCAGGTGCCGGACGAGCTGTACCGCGCCGCCAAGGTGGACGGAACCTCCGACCTGAAATATTTGTGGAAGGTCATGATCCCCATCTGCCGGCCTACCATCGTCACCATCACCATCCTCAAGCTGATCGAGTGCTGGAACTCCTACGTCTGGCCGCGGCTGATCACCGACGATCCGGCCTATTATCTCGTCTCCAACGGCATCCAGGAGATCCGCGAAAACGGCTTCGGCCGCGAGAACATCCCCGCTATGATGGCGGCGGTGGTGGTCATCTCGGTGCCGCTGATCCTGCTGTTTCTGGCCTTCCGCAACAAGATCATGGAAGGCGTTTCGAGAGGGGGCACCAAGGGATGAAGCACCATCGTC
>DSLFR04102__coassemble_2679_pt1 | contig 7031 bp, 5 predicted proteins | sample DSLFR04102__metabat2_low_PE_018 | metagenome-assembled genome bin DSLFR04102 | reverse complement strand
GCCTAACGCCCGACCTATCCGACACAGCCCTAAGTGCCGGATAGGAACGGCAAAACTTTTTACACTTCTAATACTTTTTTATCGCACATAACCAAAAGACATAACCAAAAGAGCCCGGCACAAAAAAGGAGGAATGTGTATGACAAACATGGATTTGAAACACATGCTGATGGGCATCGCGCTTATTTTGTTCAGCATTCCCATGTTTCTGATTTTCTTTTGGCTGGGTGTTATTCTGGCTGTGTTCGGCCTTATTGTCACCTGCATTGGCTATTTCTCCGGTGGCGGCGATCATCACACCGGTGCACCTGACCAGTAACTCGTCAGGTGCCGGCAGCCCGCCTCACACGCCCCGCGCCCGCTTGCTGAACTCGCAGCCGCAGTAGTCCTGCCGGTACAGCCCGTACTGGGTGCTCAGGGCCAGGCTGCGCTTGTAGCCGTCCTTTTTGCGGAACTCGCTTTGCAGATAGTGCAGGCCATACTGCTCCGCCAGCTCGGTCCCGATGGCGTTCAGCCTTACCGGGTCCTTTACCGGCGAGATGGACAGCGTGGTGGTGAACCACGCAAACCCGTTGGCCGCCGCATACTGCGCCGCCCGTTCCAGCCGCAGCCGGTAGCAGACAGTGCAGCGGCCGCCCCGCTCCGGTTCCTCCTCCAGCCCTTTGACCGCGCTGTAAAATTCCTGCGGGTCGTAGGGCAGCTCCACCACCGGCACCCCGGCGTAGCCGGCGTCCTGCACAAAGCGTTCCAGCTCGGCTTCCCGGCGGCGGTATTCTTCGGGCGGGTAGATGTTGGGGTTATAATACAGGATGGTCAGCTCAAAGTGCCCGGCCAGCCGTTCCAGCGTGGCGCTGGAGCAGGGGGCGCAGCAGGCGTGCAGCAGCAGCCGGGGGCGCTCGCCGCGGGCGGCCAGGGCGTCCAGCGTTTTTTCCATCTCTTTTTCGTAGTTGATGCGGTTTGCCATATCGGTTTCCTTTTTGGTGGCGGGTGTGGGGGCTTTTGGGCGCCTGCCGGGCCGAAAAACGGCCGAACAGTGGGGCAGGGGGCCCGGTTCACAATTCATTATAACTTCTTTCGTGAAATGTTGAAGATTTTGTCACCGTTTTGTCACAATTACCGGGTATTCTATAACTGTCCTCAAAAGCAGGGCGAACAGGGACGCCAGGCTAGGGGAGACAGGGCTCCCCGAAAATGAGGATAACCGCTTCTATCTTTTTCATCTCCGCTCCTCTTTTTCTTCTTTTGGCATGGGGCTTCGCGCCCCGGAACAGCGCATCGGAACAGGGACCGATGCGCTGTTTTTGTGTGCGGGCTGCCGAAGGATACGATCCGGGAATTTTGTCCAAAAAACTTTTGGCCGCCCCATCTTGCCAAATTTCGCGCAGTGCGCTACAATATATTGATTTGTTTTATCAGCGGCGGACGCCGGGACCACAAGACCGGCCGCCCGCCCTGCAAGCCGTCCGCCCGGCCGGGTCAAAAACGGCCGCGGCGCGCAGCCAAATCGAACCACACGCATTTTCGGGAGGTATCAACGAATGAGAGTCGGGCTGGATATCGGATCCACCACGATCAAGTGCGTTGTCTTGAACGACGCCGACGAGCTGGTATATTCCACATACGAACGTCATTACAGTCATATTCTGGAAAAGGGCCGCGAGATCCTGGCCCGCGTCGAGGCAGAGTATCTCCACGGCGAAAAGGCGCTGCTTGCCATCTCCGGCTCCGCCGGCATGGGCCTGGCGGACAGCTGCAAGGTGCCCTTTGTGCAGGAGGTGTTCGCCACCCGCGTGGCGGCCAACCGCCTGGCCCCCGGCACCGACTGCATCATTGAGCTGGGCGGCGAGGACGCCAAGATCCTGTTTTTGACAAACGGCACCGAGGTCCGCATGAACGGCAGCTGCGCCGGCGGCACCGGCGCTTTCATCGACCAGATGGCCACGCTGCTGAAAATGTCCGCCGACGAGATGGACAAGGCGGCCCAGACGGCCACCCGCACCTACACCATCGCCAGCCGCTGCGGCGTCTTTGCCAAAAGCGACATCCAGCCGCTGATCAACCAGGGCGCGCAGGCGGGGGACATTTCCCGCTCCATCTACCAGGCGGTGGTCAACCAGACCATCGCCGGCCTGGCCCAGGGGCGGCCCATCAAGGGCAACGTGCTGTACCTGGGCGGCCCGCTGACCTTCTCCGGCGTGCTGCGCCAGTGCTTTGACGAGACACTGCACGTCAAGGGCACCTGCCCCGAAAACAGCCTGCTCTATGTGGCGCTGGGCGCGGCCTACTACGCCGACGAGGCCTTTGACCTGGACGAGGTGGCAAAGCGCCTGGACGATTACAGCGCCACCGCCACCTACGTCAGCCTTCCGCCGCTGTTTGCCAGCAAGCAGGAGTACGAGGAGTTCCACGCCCGCCACATGAAGGCCACCGTGCCCTGCCTGCCCTTTGGCAGCGACGTGGGGCCGGTGCACATCGGCATCGACTCCGGCTCCACCACCATCAAGCTGGTGGTCATCGACGACAACAAAAACATCCTGTTCACCAGCTACCAGCCCAACTTGGGCAATCCCATCCCGCTGGTGCGCCAGGTGCTGACCGGGCTGTACGAAAAACACCCCGGCCTGAAGATCGCCAGCGTCACCACCACCGGCTACGGCGAGGCGCTGGTCAAAAACGCCTTCCATGCCGATTTCAGCCTGGTGGAAACGGTGGCCCACTTCACCGCCGCCAAATATTTCATGCCCAACGTGGATTTCATCATCGACATCGGCGGCCAGGACATGAAGTGCTTCAAGATCGAGGACGGCGCCATCAGCAACATCTTTTTGAACGAAGCCTGCTCCTCCGGCTGCGGCAGCTTTTTGCAGACCTTTGCCGAGGCGCTGGGCTACGACGTCAAGGAGTTCGCGGCCCTTGGCCTGTTTGCCGACCGCCCGGTGGACCTGGGCAGCCGCTGCACCGTGTTTATGAACTCCTCGGTCAAGCAGGCGCAGAAGGACGGTGCCTCCATCGAGAACATCAGCGCCGGTTTGTCCATCTCGGTGGTCAAGAACGCGCTGTACAAGGTCATCCGCGCCTCCAGCCCGGAGGAGCTGGGCCGCAATATCGTGGTGCAGGGCGGTACCTTCTATAATGAAGCCGTGCTGCGCGCCTTTGAGAAGGAGATGCACGTCAACGTCATCCGCCCCGACATCGCCGGCCTGATGGGCGCTTACGGCGCGGCCCTCTACGGCAAGAGCAAGACCGCCGCCGGCCATACCAGCAGCGTGCTGACCCCGGAACAGCTGGCCAATTTCAGCCAGAAGGTCAACACTGTCCAGTGCAGCGGCTGCGGCAACCACTGCCAGCTGACCATCAACATCTTCTCGGACGGCAAGCGGTTCATCTCCGGCAACCGCTGCGAGAAGCCCGTCACCGGCAAGGCGTCGGACGAGTCGCTGGACCTGTACGCCTACAAGCTGGCGCTGCTGCTGGACTACAAGCCGGTGCCCGGCAAGCGGGGCAAAAAGATCGGCATCCCGCTGTGCCTGAATATGTACGAGCTTTTGCCCTTCTGGCACAGCTTTTTCACCACGCTGGGGTACGAGGTCGTGGTCAGCCCGGTGTCCAACCGCACCATCTATCAGGAGGGCCAGGCCACCATCCCCAGCGACACCGCCTGCTTCCCGGCCAAGCTGGCCCACGGCCATATCGCCGAGCTGTCCAAAATGGGCGTGGACCTGATCTTCTACCCCTGCATGACCTACAATGTGGACGAGGGCCTGGGCCAGAACCATTACAACTGCCCGGTGGTCGCCTACTACCCGGAGGTCTTGGCCGGCAACTGCCCCGAGCTGGAGAAGATCCCCTTCTTCTACGAGTACATCGACATCGCCCGCCGCAAGGATTTCACCGCCAAGATGCCCAAACTGCTGGAGAAGTACCTGCCCGGCATCCCGCGCCGCGAGGTCAGGGAGGCCATCGACGCCGCCTATGCCGAGTATAACCGCCACATGGCGCTGGTCCGCCAGAAGGGCGAGCAGATCATCGAGAAGGCCCGCGCCGAGCACCGCCGCATCATCGTGCTGGCCGGCCGCCCCTACCACGTGGACCCGGAGGTCAACCACGGCATCGACAAGCTGATCCTGCAGCAGGGCGCCGCCGTCGTCACCGAGGATTCCATCTCCGACCGGGTGCAGCCCTTCAAGACCACGGTGCTCAACCAGTGGACCTACCACAGCCGGCTGTACGCGGCGGCCAAGTACTGCACCACCCAGCAGGACATGGACCTGGTGCAGCTGGTGTCCTTCGGCTGCGGCGTGGACGCCATCACCACCGACGAGACCCGCGAGATCCTGCAGGCCGGCGGCAAGCTGTACACCCAGCTCAAGATCGACGAGATCACCAACCTGGGCGCGGTCAACATCCGCCTGCGCAGCCTGTTTGCCGCGCTGGACGAGCGCGCCGGCAAGATGTAAACACTGCTTGCGTATCACATAACTGCGAGGGAGCCCCATGGAATACACTACCCCCAATTTTACCAAGGACATGATCCACACCCACAAGATCCTGATCCCCAACATGGCCGTCATCCAGTTCCGGCTGATGCAGGCCGCATTGGAGAAGGAAGGCTACAACGTGGAGGTGCTGGGCAACTGCGGCAGCGAGGTCGCCCAGCTGGGCCTGAAATATGTCCACAACGACACCTGCTACCCGGCGCTGCTGGTCATCGGCCAGTTCATCGATGCGCTGGGCAGCGGCAAATATGACCTGGACCACACCGCGCTGCTGATCACCCAGACGGGCGGCGGCTGCCGCGCCTCCAACTACATCGCCCTGCTGCGCAAGGCGCTGGTCAAGGCCGGCTACGGCAACATCCCGGTGGCGTCGCTGAACTTCTCCGGCCTGGAAAAGGACAGCGGCATCCCGCTTACGGTCAAGCTGCTGCGCAAGGTCATTGCCGCCATCTTCTACGGCGACCTGCTGGCCAGCCTGCGCAACCAGGTCCACCCCTACGAGAATGACCCCGGCGACGCCGAGGCCATGACCGAAAAGTGGATCAAGACCATCCAGGGCTGGATGCACGAGGACAAGTATTACAGCGCCCACGACATGAAGCGCCAGTTCGAGCCGATCGTGGCCGACTACGCCTCCATCCCCGTCACCCGCACCCCCAAAGTCAAGGTCGGCGTGGTGGGCGAGATCTACGTCAAATACTCGCCCCTGGGCAACAACGATCTGGAAAAGTTCCTGGAGTCCCAGGACTGCGAGGTCAACCTGCCCGGCCTGATGGGCTTTGTGGAGTACTGCGTGGCCAACTACACCATCACCCAGCAGCTGTACGGCGGCAACGCCCTGGTGGCCGGCGGCGCCGACGCGCTGCTGAACTGGCTGGATTCCATCGGCGAGGCGATGAACGAGGCGCTGCGCCGGCACGGCTTCTACGCCCCCGGTTCCTTCCGAGAGCTGATGAAAAAGCCGGAGGGCATCATCTCTCTGGGGGCCAAGATGGGCGAGGGCTGGCTGCTGACCGCCGAGATGATCGAGCTGGTGGAGGGCGGCTACGCCAACATCGTCTGCGCCCAGCCCTTCGGCTGCCTGCCCAACCACATTGTGGGCAAGGGCATGATCAACAAGATCCGCGCCCTGCACCCGGAGGCCAACATCACCCCCGTGGACTACGACCCCAGCGCCACCCGCGTCAACCAGGAAAACCGCATCAAGCTGATGCTGGCCGTCGCCAAGGAGCGGCTGGAGAACGGCGGCCGGGATGCGGCCCCCGTCACCGCCGAGGACCTGGCCGGCGGCGCGCCCAAGGTCGAGACCGCCGTGCCCGCCGGTATGTGAGCGGGCGGCGGACACGCCCCCTGGGCGGACAGAACAACAGCAACAGAACAGGCCCTGCCGGGAAACTTGCCCGGCAGGGCCTGCTTTTGCGTTCTGTTTATGTACTATAAGATATGATTGGGCAGGCTGCTCTCTGCGGGATGCCCCGCACGGCGGGGGAGAGCTGTCAACTCTCCGCCGGCGCCTCCCGGCGCACCTGGTACAGCTTCCACACGGCAAAGGCGATACAGGCGGTGACAACCACCACCACGGCCTCGGTCAGCCACATGTTCAGCCCCAGCACCTGGTACAGCCCGGCAGGCAGGTTGGCCAGCGCGTGCAGGCCGATGGCCAGCGCATAGCCCCACAGGGGCAGCCGTTTGGTCACCACCATCCAGATCAGCATGGACAGGGCGATATGCAGCGTGATGGCCGCCAGACGCTCGATGCCGCCGGCCAGAAACTCCAGCGGCGGGATGGCCGACGCCTGCTGCAGCTGGGCCACGGCGGCGTCGTAGCTCTCGCCCTCCAGCCCGGCCAGCAGGCTGTCGGCGCTGCCGGCGTTGATGGAGATCATGACCATCAGGTTGCTCAGCATCGTCATGCCGGCCAGCAGGATCGCCTCAATACCGCCATGCCCCACGCCGCAGGCAAAGCCCGTCACCGCCGAGGCGTCCTGCTTTTTGCACAAAAACCGCAGGCCGATCAGCCGGGCGGTCTCCTCAAACAGGCCGGCGGTCAGGCAGCCGTACAGGATGTACACCATGCCGTTTTCGCCAATGACGGGGAACAGGCCGAGCATGACCGAGTGGAACAGCTGCTCCAGCACCAGCGCGCCGAGAATAAAGCAGATGGCGCCAGTACACACTGCCATCAGGGCGTGGTGCGACCGGCGCATGCACAGGATGGTCAGCGCAACGGGCGCGCCAAAGGCGATCAGCGCGGTGATGGCGCAGCATACAATGGACAAGACAGGAACGGGTGCAATCATAACAAAGATCCCTCGCTTTGCGACGCCCGCGCCGGGATGCCGGCTGGTTTGGATAAATTTAGACGGGCATCTAAATATGGGGCCATTATACACGCCGCCTGTGCGGTTGTCAATCGGCCGGCTGCACCGGCGCGCCGCCCGCGGCCGGGTGCCCGGCCGCGACAACGGCAGCGGCCGCGCGGGGCCGGCTGCCGGGTGCCTGCCGCCCGGCGCTCAGCCCGGCCAGCAGGATGCA
>DSLFR04102__coassemble_2372_pt1 | contig 7892 bp, 6 predicted proteins | sample DSLFR04102__metabat2_low_PE_018 | metagenome-assembled genome bin DSLFR04102 | reverse complement strand
GGAGTCATCTTATTTCGATATAATGTAGACGAAGCTATTTAGATTGAAAATTCGTCCAGGCAAGGAGGTGCTTGGATCTATGTGTCGTACATTTGCAACAGGTAGCAAAACGGTATTTGTTTTTCATAATAACAGGCCCGGTTCCCCAGTGATCTACCTGAATACTTACTCTAACGAGGGTCAGAAGGTATATGAGGCTGCACAGACGGCCGGTTGTCCACCCTTTTCACTGGTAGCCGTCAGCGACTTGGCCTGGAGCCACGACATGGCCCCGTGGAACAGCCCGGCGGCGTTCAAGAACGGGGAGCCCTTTACCGGCGGGGCGGATGATTACCTGCGTCTACTGGTGGAGGAGATCATACCCAGGGCAGAAAAAGACTTGGCCAGTCCTCCGGCATGGCGGGGGATCGCTGGGTACTCGCTGGCCGGGCTATTCGCTCTGTACGCCATCTATCGGACGGATGTGTTCTCCAGGGTAGGGTGCATGTCCGGTTCTCTGTGGTTTCCTGGTTTCAAGGAGTACATTTTCTCCCACGAGCCGAAGCGCCGACCGGAGTGCATCTACTTCTCTCTGGGTGACAAGGAGGCTAAGACCCGCAATCCGGTTCTGAAAACAGTTCAGGAAAATACAGAGGAGATCCAGGCTTTTTACCGGAGCAAGGGCATCGACACGGTGTTCCAGATGAATCCCGGAAACCACTTCGTCCAGGGGATCGAACGGACCATTGCGGGCATTCAGTGGCTGTTGAGCAGATAGTGGATGGTCCTCGGCCCTTATTCTTTGAATAGGTATGTGAAAAACTGATACGCCTACCGCTGAGAAAAGACTTGCTTAACACCCCCGGCAGAGGTACAATATCCCAAACAACAGAAAGGATTGAAATGATGGGCTATCACCGTTTTTCTTCTTGGCAGATAGGCTGCCTGTAAGAGAGCATGTTTCCTTGACGACTCTTGCAGGCGGCCCGAACTGTCAAGGAGTGAGCACAATTGAACAGAGACCGCAGTTACTATCGCAAACAGCGCATGCGTACGATCCACCGCAAGGAAACGATCCTCCGCCAGCTTGGAGGAGAAGAGTACGTCCTTGCGTGGGAACACGGTGCCGCCGGACGGCTGTCCAAGGGGAAGATCCACTGCTCCTGCTGGATGTGCCGCAGGAAGTCGTATGACGATCCACAGATTCGGGATAAGCGAGCGGCTATGGATGCAGCCCAGCAACTGCTGGAAATCGAGTAACTTCTCTCACGAAAAAACGCTTCCCGGACGGGACCGGCAGACACCTGCCGCCCCTGGTCAGGAAGCGTTTTTGACCCCATATTTGACCACAGTCAGGACCGGAACACGTGGAAACAGCGGATTTAAGAGCGTCAAAAAATATTCAATATCGAGCAGAAAGTGCTGGAAAGCACTACAAATCACCACAAAAAATTTGGTTCAAGCGTTTGGGAGCAGGAGGCCGCGAGTTCGAGTCTCGCCACTCCGACCAAAAAAATCCACGATGGATCGCATGACTTTTGCGGATCATCGTGGATTTTTTTTGTTTTTTGCTTTTGTTGTTTCTGGTTGCTTTGGCCGGAAAGCGGCAGACCGGCGGCAGACCAATGTGCAGACCGGGGTATCAGGGCGTCAGGCCTTGTTCTTCAGCTGGCCGCGCAGCATGATGTCGCCAAAGCTCAGGGCATTGTACAACCCGACCTTGTTGGCCTGGCGGACGATGCGCTCCGGCAGGGGCTTGCTCTCGTCGGTGGACAGCAGGACAATGTGCACCTTGTCGGCCACGTCCACGCCCTTCTCCTTTTTGGTGGTCAGCACCTGCAGGTAGACGACGTAGGGCTCTTTCAGCGAGCCGTAGTAGATATCGTTGCCGCAGCGCACCAGCGGGCGGCCCTTATAGGTCAGCTTGGGGGTATATGCCATGGGAAAAACCATCCTTCCTGTATGTGGGGGCGGCAAAACAGCCCCCCGCATTTCGCGGAGTGCGCACAAGGAAGCTTTGCCGCAAAATCTACCAAAAACAGGCCGTCGGCTGCATTGCCGCCGCTTGGCGTCCACAAAGGACGCCGGCGTTCCGGCGCCTTGCCATCGACCCGTTTTTGCGATTTTCCGGTGCTTCGCAGTTTTGCTGCTCGCGCAGCAAAACCAAAACTTCCTTGTGCTTGCTCCGCTTTGCCGCGCGGGCCGTTTTATGCCCCGCACAGCGTAAAATTCAGACTACTTTGTATTATAGCAGATTCCCGCCGCGGTTACAACGGCCGAGGGCCGGGAAATCTGTGCCGCCGGGGCAGGGGAGCGGGCGCGGGATCACATATCCAGCTGGTCCCGCTCGGCCTTTTCCTCGTTCAGGGCGATGCGCTGGGTCAGGATGCGCACCTTGGAATCCAGCTGGCTGATCTTGATGGACATGAAAAACTGCTTGACGATCAGCAGGAAGATGATGACGATATAGACAAAGTTGATGGGGCTGACAAAGCCCAGCAGCCGCGACGCCCAGAAAGCAATATTCGGAAAGAGGGCCAGCACCAGCAGCACCACCGCCGCCGCCAGCCAAAAGATGGTATCCTCGATCTGCACCTTGGCCTGGCGGACGCGGCGCAGCACAAAAAACGTGGTGAACAGGCTGCCCAAAATCAGGCAGACGCGGATGAGCGGCTGGTCGAACATGCTTACAGGCTCCTTTCCGGGTAGGGGGTCTCAGTGTCGCGCTTGCGGAACCACTGGATCAGCAGGATCGAGATGGACATTTTGACCATATACTGGGCGCTGCGCCACAGATTCAGGTAGCTTTGGCCGGCGATGCGCTCGCCCATGGTCACCTGCACTTCCTTGACCTTGGCGCCGTTTTTGATCAGGTAGCTGATGGTGTCCGGTTCGGGGCCGTAGTTCAGGTTCTGAGCAAACTCCTCCACCATGGCGCGGTTGAACATCCGCATGCCGCTGGTGGGGTCGCAGATGGCCCGCCCGGTGGTCAGCCGGATGGACCAGCTGATGATATAGCTGCCCACCATCCGCAGCGTTTTGGGCTTTTTCACCGTCAAAAAACGGCTGCCGATGACGATGTCCGCCCCGGCTTCCAGCTCTTCCAGCATGGGGGCGATATATTCGGGGCGGTGCTGGCCGTCGGCATCCAGCTGCATGGCGCAGTCGTAGCCGTTCTCGGCGGCGTAGCGCAGCCCGGTCTGGAAAGCCCCCGCCAGCCCCAGGTTGATGGGCAGGTCGATCAGGTGGAAGCCGTGGGCGCGGCAGACGGCGGCGGTCTTGTCCCGGCTGCCGTCGTTGACGACCACGTAGTCATACTGCGGGTACTGGGTGGTCAGCTCCTCCACCACGCGGACGATGTTGGCTTCCTCGTTGTGGGCGGGGATGACGATGAGTAATTTGGACATCTTGGCTCCTTGTGCATGCCGATGGTTTTGCCGCAAAGCGGGCATACAGCAGTTTGGGTTGGGGGCGGGCGGTTCAGCCATGCCCCTGTATCAGTTTATCAAACACGGCGTCCCATGTAAAGTGCGCCAGGGCGTTTTGTTTTGCGGCGGCGGCCCGCTTTTGGGCTTCGGCGGGGTTTTCCAGCAGTGCCTGCAGCCCGGCGCGGATGGCGTCCGGCGCGGTGTCGGGCAGGAAAAACGCGCTTTGGCCGGGCAGCAGCTCCTCGGTGCCGGCGGTGGGGGTGCACAGGATGGGGCAGCCGCAGCCGGCGGCCTCCAGCAAGGTGGTGGGCAGGCCCTCGGCGTAGCGGGTGGGCAGGCAGTAGCAGTCGGCCCCGGCCAGCAGCCGCACTGCCTGGCCGTGGTCCAGCGCGCCCAGGTAATGCACGCGCGGCGGCGCTTCGGCGCGCAGCGGCTCCAGCAGGGGGCCGTCCCCGGCGGCGGCCAGCACCACGCCGGGCAGGGCGGACACAGCCGCCGCCAGCTCCCGGATGCCTTTTTCGGGGATCATGCGGCCGAGAAAGACCACCAGCTTTTCGCCGTTCGGGCAGAGGGCGGCGCGGGTCAGCTCCGGCGGCTGGGGCGCGGCCAGCTCGGCGGCCAGGGCGCCGGGGTCGATGGCGTTGGGCATGGTGCCGCGGGCGTCAACGCCAAAGGTTTTCAGCCAGCGGCAGCTGGCCAGCGATACGCCGTAAAAGGGCGCGCCGGTGCGGCGGACCAGCGCGCAGGCTGCGTGCTCGTACATACGGCCGGCCAGCCCGATGACGCCGCCGCCCATGGGCATGTAGCCGGTGGAATGGTCGATGACCACCGCGGGGATGCCCCGGCGCTTTGCCGCGCGGGCGGCCCAGACGCTCTCGACATACATGCGGGTCTGCACCACGCACAGGTCGACGGACTGGGCAAAGATCCGGCGTTCCAGCGACGAAAGCCGGCGGCCCGGCTTTAACACCGGGAAACGCCCCTTCATCACCGGCCACACCGGCAGGCGATAGATCTCGATGCCGTCGGGGTCGGTCTCCTGCTCCGGCAGGCCGGGCAGGGCGCTGGTGACCACAAGGGCGCGGCAGCCGTGCTGCACCGCCTTGCGGGCCAGGTTCCAGGTATACCGCTCCACCCCGCCCGGCGTGGGCAGGTACTGGGCGGAAAAAAAGCAGATGGTCAAAACAGCATCCTCCCAAAGGGCAAACGGGGCTAAAGCGCCCGGCGGGGCCTTACAGCGCGATGACGGCCAGCATGGTGTTCAAAAGCACGCCGGCGTTCACCACGCACAGCGCGCAGACCAGGCCGGCCCCGGCTTTTTGGCCGTCGGCGGCCTGCAGGCTGCGGGGGGCAAGCGCCGCCAGCATGGCCGGCAGCACCGGCAGGAAATACCGTCCCTGCAGGCCGTACAGCGTTTCGCTGTAGGTGGGGGTCCAGGTCAGGCACCCTGCCACCGAGAGCGCGCAGCACAGCCCGCCCAGCACCAGCAGCGCAGCGCGGGCGCGGCGGCCGGGCAGGGCCTCGCCTTTGGCGGGCAGCGCCGCCCAGGCCAGCAGCAGGTACAGCGCCGCCACCCAGCCCCAGGCCAGGTCTATGGTGTAGTAGCCCAGGCTGCCGCCCACCAGCGTGCGGATGTAGTGGTCGCCGTTTTGGATCACCGAGTTGACCAGCAGCCGCAGCGTGTCGGCCGGGTGGGCCAGGATATACCCCGGCGTGTAGCAGATGGCGTCGTCGCCGGTGGCGACGCTCTGGCTTTCGCGGACGGCGGCGTTGGCCTCCGCCTCGGCGGCCAGCTGGGTGCGGTCCAGCGGGTAACGGGCGGAATCCTCGGTGCCGATGGTGATGCCGAAGCTGCCGTACACCTCCGGGATCTCGTGGGTGGAGTAGAAGGCTTTGAACAGCTGGATGCGGCCGTTCTCGGCAATGGCGCCGGCCCAGGAATCCGGCTCGTCGGTATGGGGCTGGCGGTTGAGGATGGCATAGCACATGGCCACCGCAAAGTCCCTGTCGCTGAAGCGGGACTGCTCCATCTCCTGCGGGCTGAAGAAAAAGCTCTGGGCCAAAAGGGCAAAGGTCGTATCCCCGCTGCGCAGCGCGTCGGCCCAGAAGGTCACCTCGGCCTCCGGGGCCTCGGCGCCCTCGGCGTACCAGTACAGGCGGCGGACGTAGTTTTCCAGCGTGTTCTCGGCCAGGTCCTCGCGGTAGACCGGTGTGGAACCGGTATCCCCGGCAGCTTCGGCGTCCCCGCCGGAAGATTCGGCCTCCGGCGCGCCGTGGGCGGGGCCGGCGGGGCCGGCTGCATCGGTGGTCAGGGCGGCGCCGCCGGCCTGCACCGCAGTCTGCGCGGCGGCGGTGCTCTCCGTCACCTGGGGCTCGGCCGTGCCGCCGGTCATGGCGGTGCCCAGCATGGTGCTGTTCAGCGCCAGCGTCAGCGCCAGGCAGGCGGCCAGGTAGCCGGCTTTCCACAGCGCGGGGCGGGGCAGGGCCAGCCGCCTGCCGGGGATGCACAGCACCAGCAGCGCCAGCGGCAGGTAGACCGCCTTGCCGGGGCACATCAGCAGGCCGGCGGCGGCCAGGGCGGCCAGCAGCTTGCGGCCGGGGGCTTCGGGCGCAAAGGCCGCCCGCATCGCCAGCGCCGCAAAGGCAAAGCACAGCCCCAGCAAAAGCGAGTCCCGGCTGAAGGACGCCGCCAGATGCAGCGTCATGGGCAAAAGCGCCGCCGCGGCAAACACCCGCCGGCCAAAGGGCGTGTATTTGACCGCCGCCGCGGCCAGCAGCGCAAAGCAGGCCAGGTTGGCCAGCCGGCCCAGCACCAGCGCCGGCACAAAGCCCAGGCGCAGCACAAAGGCCAGGAACACCGCCGCCGCGCTGGGCAGGTAGAGCAGCGGGTTCTCGTCGGTCTGGGCCTCCTGATACTCGGCATGGCTGTCGAATGCATCGGGCGAGAGGGTGAACAGGTCGCCGGCAAAGGCCTGCCAGGCCCACACGGTGGTGCCGGTCTCCTGGTCCTGCAGGGCCGCGTTCACGTCGTGCTCGCGGCGGTAGCTCATGCTGATGGGCACGTGCCCCATCTGCCAGTCCTCGTCCGAGAGCACATTTGCCCACCGGCAGGCCAGCGTGAAGGACTGGTTGATGTGGTATTTCTCGTCCGGCGCGCCGTAGGGCGGGAGGACGACGGTGTACGCCACGCCCAGCGCCAGCACCAGCACAAAAACCAGGCGGTGCAGCGCAAATCTGCCCCGCAGCGCGCTGCGCACGCCAAAGAACACCACCGCCAGCGCCAGCGCCGCCGCCAGCCAGTAATACAGCGTCAAAAACCCGCCGATCTGCCGGTAGGTCACCAGCAGGGCCAGCGTGCCGTCGATCTCGGCGTCATCCACAGCGGCGTTTTGCTGCCACAGCGCGGTGGCGGCGGAGTGCCCCACACTCAGCCGGCCGGCACCCTCATAATGGGGGGTCAGCGTGACGGTGTAGCTGCGGCCCTCGCCGCCCGTTACGGTGCGGTCCAGCCCCAGGCCGGTGTACTGGCCCGGCAGGATGGCGGCCATGTCGCCGGTGCTTTGGGCCAGCACCTCGCCGGTGGAAGCGTCGGTCAGCGTCAGCTCCAGCGTGCCGGCGGGCTGCTCGCCCTCCACGCCAAAGACGAAGGCCATGGCGATCAGGTCATCGTCAAAGGCAAAGGTCTGGCTGACGCTTTGCTCCACCGTGGTGTAGGCCGAGTAATCGTCGCTGATGCGGGCGGACAGCGCCTTGCTGCCCTGGCCCCGCACCGCAGTGTACCAGGCCAGGACAAAAACGGCAAAGCACACCGCCGCGGCCGCCAGGGCTGCAAGGGTGTGCCGGTGCTGTTTGAAGGTCTGTTTCCAGTTTGCCATAGCTGCTCCTTCAATTTATCTGGGATTTGTCCGGATCTGTCTGGCCGGATAGGGCCGGGAAAGGTGGCGGAAAGGCCGGTCAGCCGCCCAGGCGCACGCCGAAAGCCGCTTCCACCGCGGCGGCCCAGCGGCCGTCCCGGCGCAAAATCGCCTCCACCGCGCCCCGCACTGCGCTCTCGCCGCCCTTTTGGGGCAGGCGGCAGTCCGCGCGGGCGGCCACCTCTGGCGCGGCGTCGGCCGGGCAGGCAACAAAGCCGCACAGCGCCATGGCGGCCAGGTCGTTCAGGTCGTCGCCGCAGTAGGCGACCTCCTCTGTGCCATAGCCCTGCTTTGCCATAAAGTCCCGCAGAAACGCGGCCTTATTGTGGACATCCTGGTACAGGTATTCCACTTTCAGCTCGGCGGCGCGGCGGCGCACGGCCTCGCATTCCCGGCCGGTGCAGATCATCACCTGCATGCCCGCCGCATGGGCCAGCACGATGCCCGCCCCGTCCTTGATGGCAAACTTTTTCAGCTCGTTGCCGTTGGCGTCGTAGTAGACGCCGCCGTCGGTCATGGTGCCGTCCACGTCCAGAACCAGCAGCCGGATCATCCGCGTCACATCCTTGTC
>DSLFR04102__coassemble_1960_pt1 | contig 9688 bp, 8 predicted proteins | sample DSLFR04102__metabat2_low_PE_018 | metagenome-assembled genome bin DSLFR04102 | reverse complement strand
CCAGCAGGTTCACCTGCTTGACCACCGCCGTGGGGGTGATGTACAGCGTGGCCGCCGCTTTGTTGAAGCTGCCGGCGTCCGCCACACACAAAAAGGTTTCCAGCTGCGGGTTGTACATCATGGTCTGCACCCTCCCTGCGAGTATCAACTTACGGGTATATTGTAGCGCACAGCGGCCCGCTTGGCAAGAAGCTGCGCCCCTGCGCAGAATTTTCACATTTCGTGCGCCATGCCGGGCAGGCGGTTTTGGTTTTGCGATGCAAAAAGCCCCCGCGGCGCGGTTTTCCGCACTGCGGGGGCTTGCATTGGCTTGTTCTGGCTGATCGCCCAGGGGGCTTACTGCACCAGCTGCTGGTCGGCCACCAGGCCGGTGTCCTCGCTGTCGTCCAGGCCCACCTTGACGCTCAGCGTGCCGCGGGCAGAGTTGCCGTCCCGGTCCACGGCGGTGATGTTGATCAGGAAGCTGTCGATGCCCAGCACCGCCGCCTCGGCATCCACGTGGACGGTGTAGGTGTCGTTGTCGCTCCGGGTGCCCAGCATGCTCTGGGCAAACTGTTCGCCGTCCGCCCAGGCCGAGTAGCTGACCATCACGATCTCGTCGTCGGTGTCGGTGGCGGTGGACTCGATGTCAAAGCCGGTCTCGGTCAGGTTGATGGCGTTGATGTTGGACAGGCTGGGCACCGTGCCGGAATAGCTTGCCAGCACCGTGTCGCTGCCGGAAACGATCATTGTCTTGCGCAGGTTCAGCCGCCCGCCGAAATCATCGTCCGCCGTCAGCAGGAAGGTGTACTGCCCGGCCCCCAGCGTCTGGAAGCTGAGCTGGCTGGCCAGCCCGGCCAGGTCGTAGGTGGGGGCGTTCGGCTCGGCGGAGGCGGTCTGCACCGTCTCGCCGCTCTCCGACAGCACCGTCAGCCGCACGCTGGTGATGTTGCCCGGCGACGTGATGGTGCCGGAGGGCACAAAAGCCTCGCCGGTGCGCAGGCGGCTGGGATAAGCGGCTGCGGTGGCGGTCAGCGCCGGGCCCAGGCCGCTGGAGCGGTTGATATCGCTGGCAACGAACCAGTAGGACACCGCGCTGGAGATGGTGATGGTGGCCTGGCTCAGCGGGATGCGGCCCGACGGCGCCGCGGTGGACGGGTCGGCGCAGTAGAACTGCCCGCCGGTGTAATCGGTGACCAGGATGGCGTGGGGGTAGTTGCGGTTGTAGACGACGATGCCCTCCGGGTGCTCGCGCAGCAGCTCGATCAGCTGGCTTTCCACGGCGCGGTCATCGTCAAAGTAGGCGTGCTGGACCTCGATGCCCAGCATGGTAAAGTCATGGGAGAGGCCGACATAGCTCCAGGCCACGCGGCGCAGGCTGGACTCGGTGATGGTATCCCAGTTGTCCAGGCCGTCTAAGTACGCGCGGCGGCGCATCATCATGGCCGCCGAGGCCAGCGTGCAGGTGCTGCTTGTCTGCTGCTTGGCATAAAAAATATCCAGGGAACGCAGATCTTCCGCGAACGCAACCGGGGCAGCGGTCAGCATCAGGCAAAGCGCCAGCAGCAGCGCCAGCAGCCTTTTGTGCAGGGCAAGCGGTTTGGTGTGCATGGGCGGGGCAACTTCCTTTCCGTAAAAACTGCGGCAAACGGCGGCGGCCCGCCGGAAACGCAAAAAGAACCTACCGTACATCGCCGCCGGCATGGCCCGCGGGCGGACGGCCTTTGATCCTGCTGATCCTTCATTCTTATACCTCAATAGTTTACAACTTCTTTACAGCCCTGTCAATGCGGCAATCTGCCGGTTTCTTCCGCCAAAATTTGGCTGTCATCCGCATTGCGCCCAAGATATGCTGCTGTTTCGGCAGATTTTGCCCAACATCTTTGCCGGGGCGGGCGGGCCGGCGGCGGCAAAGTTTCACATTTGTATCTTTGCTGCATCCGCCGGGCCGGGCAAACGCCGCGCGGCACAAACAGCCGCAATATCGCCGTTTTTGATTTGTCCCGTCTTTCCGGCATACAAAAACGGACGCCCCGTCTCCGCGCTGCGGCGGGTCCGGGGCGTCCTGCGGGCACCGGCCTGTGCCGGTCGTCAGCCCAGGCCGAACAGGCTGGCCCAGGTCGCAGGGCCGATGACGCCGTCGGCGTTCAGCCCCTCTACGGTCTGGTAGGCGCGCACGGCCTCCCGCGTGCGGCTGCCGTACTCGCCGTCGGCGTTCAGGGCGGGCACCAGCGCCTGCAGCTTCTGCTGGGCGCTTTTGACCGCCGCGCCCTGGTTCCCCTCCTGCAGCTGCACGCCGGGGTAAAGGTCGTCGGCGGTCTGCTGCTGGCCGGCGGCCTCGTACAGGGCGTCCCAGGTCTCCGGCCCCACAACGCCGTCGCTGCGCAGGCCGGCCAGCTGCTGGAAGGTCTTGACCGCCGTTGCGGTGGCGGAGCCGTAGCGGCCGTCCACCGCCACCGGGCGGATCACGTTCCAGCGGCGGCGCGCCGCGTTCAGCCAACGCTGGATCAGCGCCACGTCCGGTCCGCGGGAACCGCTTTGCAGGGTCATGCCCCAGTAAGGGGGATGTGCTGTGCTGGGCATGGATGTCACTCCTTTCCTGCGGGGCGGGGTGCCGGGCGGACTGCCGCGGCCATGCCCCGTCCCCTGCCCCCAGCATATGCACGGGCGCACCGGGACGTGCGGGCAGGGCCCGCCGCTGCATTTATCCGCCCTTTTCTGCCGCGCCGCCGGGCCGGTCCCCTGCGGCAGGATCTGCGTTCATGCTATTGACAAGCGTTTTCTTGTATGCTATTCTTAAATCGTAAGTAGTAAGTAATAAGTAGTCAGTGCATGGCGGCAGCTTTTTGCCGCCGGCCGGGCTGCCAAACCAAAGGGAGGCTCCCATGAACGACCTTTCCATCACCCAAAGCTACTACGCCTGCGCGGTCAACCGCCGCGGCGCCTTCCCCCTTTTGGCCGAGGAACGCCAGATCTGCCTGGTGGCTGCCGGGCTGATCGAGCTGCGGCTGGCCGGCTGCATTGCGGTGGAGGGCAAGCGCATCCGCATCACCGCGCCGCTGCCTGCCGAGTGCGCCTGCCTGCAGCCGCTGTATGCAAGGCTGGACCGGGACAAGCCGCTCAGCCTGGAAAAGCTGGTGGACCTGTACAGCTTTTCCCTGAGCGCCCGGCCGATGGCGGAGCTGACCGCCGCAGTGGGGCAGTCGCTGTGCGCGGCGGGCCTGGCCGACGAGGCAAAGGGCGGGCTGTTCAATTCTCAGACCCGCTACCTGCCTCGCACCGAGGCCATCGGCCATACGGTGGACATGGTGCGCGCCGAGCTGCTGGAGGACGGCCCCATCTCGGACGAGGCCGCCGCGGTGGCGGTGCTTTTGGACAAAAGCGGCTGCCTGAAAGAATATTTTTCCCCCTTTGAGCTGCGTCAGATGCACGATCACCTGGCTGCGCTTTCCCGCCAGCCGGAGGGCCGGAACATCCAGGACATGATCGACTATGTGACCATCTTTATGGCGCTGCCCGCCGTCGGCGCGGCGGTCTCGGCCGGCTGCTGAGGCATCCCCGTGTCCCGGCAGAGGAAGCTGGAGGTCATCCAGCAGGCAGAAGTGGTGACCATCGGTGAGCTGGTACGGCTGACCGGCGTGCGGTACAGCACCCTGAAGTTTTACACCGAGGAAGGCCTTTTGCCCTTTGAGCAGGCGGAGGAGAACCTGACCCGCCGCTACCGCCGCGCCGAGAGCATGGCCCGCATCGCCGAGATCAAGGCCCTGCGCGCCGAGGGGAAAACCATCCCGGAGATCAAAAAGCTCTACCGCGGGTAACGGCCCGCGCCGCGTTCCCCCGATCGCAGATCCGGCATATTTTATTCCGCGGAAAGCCCGGCTCCCGCGCACAAAGCAGACAAAGCAGCCCCGCCGCATCCGGTTTTGGCCGGACGCGGCGGGGCTGCGCCTGTTTTGCTGTTGTTTGTTTTTTCACCGGCCTGCCGGGCGGCACGCGGCGGGCTGGGGGTCACCGGCCGGTTTCCACGGCGCGGCGCTTTTCGCGGGTGCGGCGGTGCAGGCTTTCGGCCATGGCGAACATCAAAGCCAGCAGCGCGGCCAGGAACCAGGGGTACAGCGCCGGCGTCACATACTGGGCCAGCAGGCCGAACAGCGGCGGCATCAGGCAGCTGCCCACGTAGGCAAAGGCCATTTGGATGCCGGTCATGGCCAGGCTGACCTCCCGGCCGAAATTGGCGGGGGTCTCGTGGATGATGCTGGGGTAGACGGGCGCGCAGCCCAGCCCGATGGTGACCAGCCCCGCAAACAGCACCCCCTGCCCGGCCGGCAGCAGCACCAGCACCACGCCCAGGGCGATCAGCACCTGGCCCAGGCGGATCATGTTCTGGTCGTTGATCTTTATGGTCAAAAAGCCGCAGACGCCCCGGCCGATGGTGACGCCCAGGTAAAAGGTGCTGGCCCAGCCGGCCGCGGTGCCGGCGTCGATGCCCCGCACCAGCGTGCAGTAGCTGGCCGCCCACATGCCGGCGGTGGATTCCAGCGCGCAGTAGCAGAAAAAGCACAGCAGCACCTGGGGCACGCCGGGCATGCGCAGCAGCTGGGGAAGGGTGCGGTGCTCCGGGGTATAGTCTGCGCCCTCCGGCGTTTTTTCGGGGCGTTTCCACAGCGGCAGGCTCAAAAGCAGCACCGCCGTCAGGCCGAACTGGATCAGCGAGATGATGCGGTAGCCGCCCTGCCAGCTGCCGCCGGCCAGCGCCCGGCCCATGATGACGGGCCCCGCGCTGGCGCCCACGCCCCACATGCAGTGCAGCCAGCTCATGTGGCGGCTTTTGTAGTGCAGCGAGACATAGGCGTTCAGCGCCGCGTCCACGCTGCCGGCGCCCAGGCCGTAGGGCACCGCCCACACGCACAGCTGCCAGAACCGGGTGCAGGTGGAAAACCCGAACAGCGCCGCTGCGGTCAGCAGCACGCTGACCGCCGTGACGCCGCCGGTGCCGAGGCGGGCGTTGAGACGCTCGCTGCACAGGCTGGAAACGATGGTGCCGGCCGAGATGATCATCGATACGATGCCCGCCCAGGACAGGTCCGCCCCCAGCTGGCCCACCATGCTGGGCCAGGCCGACCCCAGCAGCGAATCCGGCAGGCCCAGGCTGATAAACGCCAGGTAGATCACCGGCAGAAGAAGGGATGCCATATGTCAAAAACCTCTCTATCCATGTAAAAGTACAGTGCACCAAATGCAGATACGATTATAACACGCCGCCGGCAAATGTATAGCAGGATCTTCCATCCGAAATAGAAGATTTTCCACAAAATCGTCCGCGGTCTGCGCCGGGGCGGCAAGGGCGCGGCAAAAGCCCGGCCGGGGCTTTTCTCCCCTGCCGGTTTCCGACGGTCGGCTCGCACTTTAACTTTCCAATTGCGAATTTTATATGTACGCGCCGCCGCGCGGCGGCGCCTGAAGCGGCAGGGCGGTCTCCCGGCGGCGCGGCCGCCGGGCGGGCTGCCGCCGGGGTCATTTGCCCTCGCTGCGGGTCAGGCAGGCGGGGCCGGTGGTGCTCTCGTCGATGCGCACGCGGCTGGCGCGGCAGGTCATCTGCTTGAAATGGCGGCAGGCCTCGTCGTCGCAGCGGATGTCGGTCTCGGCGGTGCCGGGGGCGTTGTCGGTGGCGGCGTTGGCGTAGCCCTCGTTGGAGCAGTAGCTGCCGCAGACCGCGCCGTTTTCGCCGGTGTGCTGCACGTCGATGCAGCCCAGGCAGCAGGCGCCGCCCTTGTTGTGGCAGCAGTCGTAGGCGGAACAATCCAGATAGGTCATAGTACATACACCTCCGCCCTTAGCATGCCCCGCCCGGCACGGATCATGCGCCGGCCGCGCAAAAAAAGCGCCCGCCGCGCCGGAAGGCTTCCGGGCGGCGGGCGGCTGGGTGGCAGGGATGCGGCCAAATGGATCAGTTGTTGTAGGCGCGGGTGCGGATTTCCTCGGTCACCTGGGCGACGAAATCCTCCAGGCTGGCCTGGGTGGTCTCGCCGGCGCGGTTGCGGATGGAGATATTGCCGGCCTCGGCCTCCTTGGCGCCCAGCACCAGCATATAGGGCACACGGTCCACCTGCTGGGCCTCGCGGATCTTGTAACCGATCTTCTCGTTGGACTCGTCCAGCACCACGCGGACGCCGGCGTTCTCCAGCGTCTCGGTGACCTGGCGGGCGTAGTCCAGCGTCTTTTCGCTGACGGGCAGCACCTTGACCTGGGTGGGGGCCAGCCAGGTGGGGAAGCGGCCCTTGGTCTCCTCGATCAGGTAGGCCATGAACCGGTCCAGAGAGCCCAGGATGGCGCGGTGCAGCACCACGGGGGTCTTTTCGGTGCCGTCGGTGTCCACGTAGGTCAGCTGGAACTTGGCCGGCAGGCAGAAGTCCAGCTGGCAGGTGGACAGGGTGTACTCGGCGCCCACGGCGGGCTTGACGTTCACGTCCAGCTTGGGGCCGTAGAAGGCGGCCTCGCCGATCTCCTCGGTAAAGTCGATGCCCAGGTCGGTCAGCACCTCACGCAGGGCGGTCTCGGCGTGCTCCCACATGGCGTCGTCGTCGTGGTATTTCTTCTTGTCGGCCGGGTCCCGCAGCGACAGCACGCAGCGGTAGTCGGTGATGTGGAAGTCCTTGTACACGTCAAAGATCAGGTTGCAGACGTTGGCGACCTCGCTCTTGATCTGGTCGGGCGTGACAAACAGATGGGCGTCGTTCTGGCAGAAATGCCGGCCGCGCTCGATGCCCTTCAGCGTGCCGCTGGACTCGTAGCGGAAATCGTGGGCGATCTCGCCGATGCGGATGGGTAGCTGCCGGTAGCTGTGGGGCCGGTTGGCGTAGATCATCATGTGATGGGGGCAGTTCATCGGGCGCAGCACGTAGCTTTCGCCCTCCATCTCCATGGCGGGGAACATGTTCTCGCGGTAATGATCCCAGTGGCCGCTGGTCTTGTACAGGTTGACGGTGCCCACGCAGGGGGTCATGACGTGCTGGTAGCCGCGGGCGCGCTCCTTCTCCTTGATATAGTTCTCCAGCTCCTGCCAGACGGTGTAGCCGTTGGGCAGAAACATCGGCAGGCCGCGGCCCACCAGGTCGTCGGTCATAAACAGCCGCATCTCTTTGCCGATCTTGCGGTGGTCGCGCTCGCGGGCTTCCTGCTGCTGCTTCTCCCAGGCGTCCAGCTCCTCCTGGTTGTGGAAGGCCACGCCGTTGATGCGGGTCAGCATCTTGTTGTCCTTGTCGTTCTTCCAGTAAGCGCCCGACTGCTGGGTGATCTTGAAGGCTTTCAGCGCCTTGGTGTAGGTCAGGTGGGGCCCGATGCACATGTCGATGTACTCGCCCTGCTGGTAGAAGCTGAACTCGGTCTCATCGGCCAGGTCGGCCATGTGCTCGATCTTGTAGTGCTCGCCGCGCTCCTCCATCAGCTTGACGGCCTCGTCGCGGGGCAGGATGAAGGGCTTGACGGCAAGGTTTTCCTTGCAGATCTTCTTCATCTCTTTTTCAATGCTGGCAAGGTCCTCGTCGGTCAGCTTGGTGTCGCCCAGGTCCACGTCGTAGTAGAAGCCGTTCTCGGTGGCGGGGCCAAAGGCAAAGTCCGCCTGGGGGAACAGCCGCTTGATGGCCTGCGCCATGATGTGGGCGGCCGTGTGGCGCAGTACGTGCAGTTCCTCTTCCTTCGGGCACTCGGCCACGGTGCCGTCCTTGTAGATGATCTTCATAAGATGGCCCCTCCTTTTGGGGTTGCGCCGGGCCGGGCCCGGCAGGGTGTGCGCGGCGGGCCGTATGCCGCCCCGCCGCAAAAGAAAACCGCCCCATCCCGCTGTTTTTCCGCGCCGGAGGATGTTCCGGCACAAACACGGGATGAAGCGGCCATTGCAGTGCAAGTCAGCTCCACGGTTCCACCCGAATTGCACGCCGGCAAAGCGGCGCGCCACTCGTTTCCGGCGGTAACGGGCCGGGCCCGGCAGGGGTTCTCCCCCGCGCTCCGCGGTGGTAAGGCGCAGCCGCCGGGCAGGCCGCTTGCAGCACCCTGCCGGCAGGGGCGGCGTTCTCTGATACCCGGAAGATCCGCGCCCGTTTGTCCGCGTCACAGCTTTCAAACGGAATGAAGTTACTGGTATTGTATCCCCAACCGGGGTGGAAAGTCAAGCCCGGCCCGGCCAGAAATTTGCGGCTTTTTTCACCGGATTCCGGTCAAATATGTCAAATTTCCGGCCGGGTCAGCCTGTTTCCGGCAGAAAAAGGCTCTCGACCCGCTCGGACGCCGTCAGGGCGTTATACTCCAGCATATAGTAGCCGGACACCCACGCATCGGCCTCGGCGCTGGTGCCATCGGCGGCAACGCTGCCGTCGGGCAGCAGCACGCCGTCCAGGTTGGTCCAGCCGCTGACCTCCTGCCGCATGGCCAGAAGATACCGGTAATAGGGCGAAAGCGGCAGCCCGGCCTGCTCGGCCGCCATGGGCAGCAGCGCGCACAGGTCCACCACCGGCAGGGCGTCCCCGGCAGTGCCGGTGGTCACGCGGGTCTCGGCGGGATAGTTGGTCCACAGCACAAAGGGCGTGGCCCGCTGGCGGATGGTGCGCTCCGCCCCGGTCAGCGCGCTGTCGGTCAGCTCGTCAACAAGGTAGGGCGCATGGTCGCCCACCATCAGCAGCACCACCCGCCGGCCGGTGGTCCGGTACAGGTCGGTGAAGTAGTCGGTCAGGTATTTCAGTGCTTCATCATCCAGGTCGATCAAACTCAAGAACTCGTCAACGGCATGTTCATCGTCCCCAAAATCTGTGGCGGCACGGACCCGCAGTTCCGACTCATCCAAACCGTTGTAATCGCCGTGGTTCTGTATCGTCAGCAGATAGGCAAAACGGGGCTGATTTTCCGGCATGGCCTCGTACAGCGAAATAAAAGTTGGATACGCCGATGTGTCTGTCACATAGGCTTCTCGATTACCGTAAGGAATGGCGTTAGCACGAAAATTATCGATAAAATAGGTTGAATCAAACCCTAATGCCGGCCATGCCATACCGCGGCGGTAGTTATCAGCTGCAGCCGGGTGGGCCGCCATGGTAGCATAGCCCAGTGATTCTACATAGGTGACAACAGAGGGTTGCCCTTCCATACTCATAGTAGAGAATGGCGTCACACCTGGCAGCAACGTCATAGAATGCGATGCCAGCAGGGAAAATTCACTACGGTTGGTGCCGCCACCAACATCCGGTACCAGCGCGTACCCCATCGTCGCATCCTCTGCCAAGGAATAAAAGTACTCCATATAGTCAGTATCCGCCTGTGGATCCGTCACCAGCGAAAGATCGTACCACGCTTCGTTCAGAATTACAACAAGATCTGATACTCGCCGTTTTCTGTCAATTTTACAGAGCCACCGTATTCTTCCGGGTTTATCACAGCTTGCGCGATAGCTTCGGCCGAATATTCTGCTGGTCGAACCACCGGATTCAAAAGCAACAATGCAGATGACACCAGAGAAGGCGTATATCCGTAAGAATAAAAGTTGAATGCAATGGCATAGGCAAAAACTGAGACATCTGTAGGCATGATACTCCAGGGGCCAAAATATCCAAAGAACAGGAGTATAAGCAATAGTATGCAGCCCGCCCAGCGTTTCAGCCGATTACGCCAGGTCGCCGGCGGCGCGCCTTTGCGCCCCGGCCGCCCCAGCAGCCACTGCGCC
>DSLFR04102__coassemble_1794_pt1 | contig 10514 bp, 8 predicted proteins | sample DSLFR04102__metabat2_low_PE_018 | metagenome-assembled genome bin DSLFR04102 | reverse complement strand
GCCGGCGGCAAAGTGCCGAAAATAGCCGCGATATTTTGGCGGTTTTTCCGTATGCAAGGCAGTTGCAACCTGCCGTGGTTTGACGGTACAATAGATAGTAGTGGAAGAATCCCGCCCCGGCGGGAACCGAAAGGAGAAGCACACTATGGCAATGCACCTGGTCAAGATCCCCACCAAAAAGGCGGACCTGTATCTGCGCGTGGCAAAGGGGCACTTTGCCACCAGCCACAGCCACATCAATTATTTTATCGATGTGACGGTGCCCAAGACCCGCCTGTCCGAGGCAAGGGCCGTTGCGCGGGAGCTGGTATCCACCTATAAGGCCACCACCGTTGTGGATACCGTCCTCTGCCTGGACGGCACCGAGGTCATCGGCGCCTGCCTGGCCAGCGAGCTGACCCGCGACGGTTTTATCAACATGAACGCCCACCAGACCATCTATGTGGTAACGCCGGAGCACACCACCGGCAGCCAGCTGCTGTTCCGCGAGAACCTGACCCCCATGATCACCGGCAAGCATGTGCTGATCCTGGCCGCATCGGTCACCACCGGCTACACCGTGCGCTCGGCCATCGAGGCGGTGCGCTACTACGGCGGCACCGTGGCGGGGCTGACCGCCATCTTTGCCACCGTCAAGGAGTGCGAGGGCTACCCGGTCATGTCCATCTTTGACCCGTCCGACCTACCCGACTACCAGTCCTACGACTCGCACGCCTGCCCCTTCTGCAAGGCCGGCCAGCGCATTGACGCGCTGGTCAACAGCTACGGCTACTCGACGCTGTAAGCGCCTGCCGCCTCTGGGCAGCAAAAGGGGCAACAGCCGCGCACGGCTTTGCCTAACGCGTCTGTTTCCCCTTTTGGAATCCCCTTCGACTTTTTCGACAGTCTGCGGCCCCGGCAAATGCCGGGGCCGTTTTTATTGCCTTGCGTTTGGTTTTTGGTTCGGGCCGTTTGCAGCGGCTTCCTGACCGGCGCGGGCGGGCCGGCGGCTGCGCCTTATCTGCGGCGGGCCGGACCGGGGGCCTGGCCGCGGATTCGGGCGTCGGCCTCGATGGGGGCTTTCCAGTCCGGGTCGATGGGCGCCCCGGCGCGGATGCGGCAGGCCAGGTCGCTGAACACATCGTAGTTCAGCCGGGTGCCAGCGCTGTCGCCGCAGTAGGTGGCGGCCCGGTCGGCGCCGATGCCAAACCGGGCGGCGGTCTCCACCGCGTCGATGTTGGCCCCCAAGAACACGAATTCCCAGCCGTACCGTTCCTTCTGCCGCCGGATCATCCGCCGGACGTCGTCGCAGCTGTAGCGGCGGCTGGCGTTTTCCATCCCGTCGGTGGTGATGAAAAACAGCGTGCGGGCGGGCACGTCCTCCGGCCGGGCATACTTGTGGATGTTGCCAATGTGCCGGATGGCCCCGCCGACGGCGTCCAGCAGCGCGGTGGAGCCGCGGGCGTAATACTCCCGGTCGGTCATGGGCGGCACCTGGTCCAGCGGCAGGCGGTCGTGCAGGACCTCGCTGCGGTCGTCAAACAGCACGGTGCTGACGTAAGCGCGGCCCGGCGCGGCCTTCTGCTTTTCCAGCATCGAGTTGAAGCCGCCGATGGTGTCGGCGGCCTGCCCGCACATCGAGCCGCTGCGGTCCAGGATAAAGACCAGCTCGGTCAGGTCGTTTTGGGCGGCGGTGCGTTTGGTTTCGGTTGCATTTGTCATGGCTGTGCCCTCCTGTGGGTTCGGCGTCTGCGCGCCGGCGGCGATGCAAAAAGCGGCTGTAAGGCCACGCCCGGCAGAGCGTTTATCCTTACAGCCTGATCGTACCGCATTTTGCGGGCGCAGAGGTCGCCCGGCAGGCGACATTTCCCGCCGGGGTGCAGTCAGCCGCCCAGCAGGCTCTGGTCAAAGGCGAACAGCGCCTCGTTGATCTCAAAGATATCGTAGCAGCCGCGGGCGATAAAGTATTCCACAATAATGTCGAACCGGTTGGAGCGGGACAGGGCAAAGCCCGCTTTCTGCAGCAGCTCGCGGGTCTCGGCCAGCGGCAGGCGCAGCGCCACGGCAAAGGCCAGCGCGGTGGGCTTGCTGGGCCGGTACTGCACGTCGGACCGGATCTTGGAAAACAGCTTGCGGCTGATGTTGGCCCGCTTGTAGCACTGGACGTCGGTCATGCCCCGCTCGTCGATCTTGCGCAGCAGCATCTGGGAAAAGCTCTCGTCCAGGTGCGACACCGCCTCCCGCAGCTCCCGGTCCGCTGCGGCGGCCGGGGCGGGCGCGTTGAACCGGGCCTGCAGGTCAAAGAAAGCGTCCGCCTGCTGTGCCGCGGCCATGCGCCGGCTCTCCAGCGTGTGGTCGGTGTGCTCGTCCACATAGCGGTCGTCGATGTAGGCGGCAATGCTGCGGCGGCGTTCGCCGGAAAGCCGGAAGGCGGTGCGGTCAAAAAGGACCAGATAGACCTGCAGCTCGTGCTCCTGCAAAAAGGCCAGGATGGTCTGCTCGGCCACCTGGATGGCCCGGTCCGCCGGGTAGCCGTAGACCCCCGCCGAGATCAGCGGGAAGGCCACGCTCTCGCAGCCGTGCGCCGCGGCCAGCTCCAGCGAGGTGCGGTAGCAGGAAGCCAGCGCCTCCCGCTCGCCGCAGCCGCCGCCATACCACACCGGCCCCACTGTGTGGATGACATACCGGCAGGGCAGGCGCCCCGCACCGGTGATCTTGGCGCTGCCGGTGGCGCAGCCGCCCAGGGTGCGGCATTCCGCCAGCAGGGCCGGCCCCGCCGCCCGGTGGATGGCCCCGTCCACACCGCCGCCGCCCAAAAGCGAGTTGTTGGCGGCGTTGACGATGGCATCCACCTGCATTTTGGTGATATCGTTGCGGACAAGCGTGAACGGCATGGCCGGGTCCTCCTGTCTCTGTCCGGCCGGGGCGGGCGTACAGGCCCCCGCGGCCGGGCAGTCCTTTTTCTTTTATATTACACGCATGCCGCCGCCCTTGCAAGCGGCCTCTGCCGGGTGCCCGGCACTCCCCTGCCGCCGGCGGTGCAAAGGGCGCAGCGCGCCGCAGCACACGCCGGGGCATATTGTTTGCAGATGTTTGAGAAAAGATGTTGACATTTTATATTATTTATTTTATAATATAGCAAATCAATAACAGGAGGTGAGCCTTTTGGGGTTCCAGATCGGCGGTGCAATTTTGGATTTTGTCGTTCTGGCCGTCCTGCGCCGCAAAGATGCCTACGGCTACCAGCTGACCCAGGAGGTCCGCGGCATGCTGGACGTGTCCGAGACTTCGCTGTACCCGGCGCTGAAGCGCCTGCAGAAAGGCGGGCTTTTGACCACCTATGACCAGCCCTGGCAGGGCCGGAACCGCCGCTATTATCACCTGACCGAACAGGGCCGCGCCGTGCTGGCACAGTACCAGCGCGAGTGGCACGTGTTTGAACATCAACTGGACGACCTGTTGGAGGAACAGCCATGAAAACCGCAGAACAATATTTTCAGGAGCTGGCCGCCTGCCTGGGCGGCCTGACCGACGCCGAGCGCGGCAGCGTGCTGGATTATTACCGCGAATACGCCGCCGAGGCCGGCCTGGACGATTACGACCGGCTGGTGTCCCATTTCGGCCCGCCGCAGGGCTTTGCCGAGCAGCTGACCGGCGAGCTGGCGGCACACCGGCCCGCTTCCGCCCCCGCTGCGGACGATACGGTGCGCACGGGCATCCGCGGCCTGCTGGACAGCCTGTTTGCCGGCGGCAGCGCCGGCCAGACCCCGCCCCGGCAGGGCGGGCAGACGCTGGAACCGTTTTCCGGCGCGGACATCCATGTGGTGAGCGCCGACGTCCGCTTTGAGGAGGGCGAGACCTTTGCGCTGCGCTACTGCCTGCCCGCGCGGGAGTACATTGAGCGGTGCGAGGTGACGGGCGGCATCCTGCACTTTGTCACCCGCGCCGGCCGCGGCGGCACCGGCGGCAGCGTCCACCTCCATTTCGGCGGCGTGAACATCAATCTCAATACCGCAGAGTATGCGGTGATCGTCACCATCCCCCGCGGCGCGCAGCTGGGCGACTTTTCAGTGGCCACCGTTTCCGGCAACTGCAGTCTGTGCGACCGCACGGTGGCGGGGCTGCGGTTCAGCAGCACTTCCGGCGACCTGACGCTGACCTGCGTGGACTGCGACGCGGCCTCCTTCACCACCGTTTCCGGCGATGTGTCGGTGCACACCCTGGGCTGCGACACGCTGACCGCGGGGACCACCTCCGGCGAGATCCGGCTGGAGGACGTATCCGCCAACCGCATCGACTGCCGCACCGTCTCCGGCGACGTTCGCTTTGACGGCAACGCCGACCGGTTCCATGCCAAAACCGTCTCCGGCGACTGCGAATGCCTGGGCAGCACGGCGGTCTCGGCCGAATGGGAGACAGTCTCCGGCGATCTGGACATCCGCACCGCCGGCGGCGCAGCCATCGCTGCCAGCTCGGTAAGCGGCGAGATCGAGCTGGACGGCGCCGACATGGGCCGCCGCCTGGCCCGCCCCGGCGGCGCCCCTGCCCTGACCTTGCACAGCACCAGCGGCGACATCACCATTGCCACACAGTGACCGGGGCGTCCCGCCGGGACAGCCCGCACGGGGCCGGACCTTCCCACCCGGCTTCCGCCTTCCTTTTCACCGGACGCACAGTTTTTGCCGCTGTGCGCCCGGCTTTTTTGTGTTTTTCCCCATCTTTCGCGCAGCTTTGACAGAAAGTTGCGTTTCGGCGGTGGTTATGATAGAATATGGCGTATACTATACAGGAAAGTGCGGCCTTTTGTCCGCGCACGCACGACTGTAATTTGAGGATCACTATGCTTCAGCAAGACACACAGCCAGCTGCCGCCGGCAAGCTTTTGTCCGTGGCGGTTGCCGCTTATAATGGGGAATCCACCCTGGCAAAGGCGCTGGACTCCTGCCTGACGGCAGGAGCCGAGCGCCTTGAAGTGCTTGTTGTGAACGACGGTTCCACCGACGGCACCGCCCGCCTGGCCCGGCAGTATGTGCAGCGGCGGCCGGATGTGTTCCGCCTGATCGACCAGAAAAACGGCGGCTACGGCAGCGCCGTCACGGCGGCGCTGCACGCCGCGCAGGGGCGGTATTTCCGCACGCTGGACTGCGACGACTGGTTTGACCCGCAGGCGCTTGCCTCCCTGCTGAAACAGCTGGAACACTGCACCGCCGACGTGGTCATGACCAACTACCGCACCGTGCAGAACGGCCTGGTGCGCCGCACCTTTGACGTCTGCGCCGGCCGCCGGGCCGGCTGTGTTTACAGCTTCGAGGACCTGGGCGGCGCCCCGCTGGATCTGGAGATCCACGGCATGACCTTCCGCACCCAGGTGCTGCACGCGGCCGGCATCTCGCTGCCGCACCGGCGCAGCTATACCGACATGGCCTACACCTTTTTGGGGCTGGCCGCCGCGCAGACGCTGGTGTTCTATCCCCTGCCGCTGTACCATTACCGCCTGGGGCGGGACGGCCAGAGCGTCAGCCTGGCCAGTTATCAGAAACACTTTGACGATTACGTGGAGGTCACCCGGCTGATCCTGGACAGGGCCGACGCCCTGCCGGCCGGCGCCAAGGGGGATCTGCTGCGCGCCCGCGCCAGGGACATTGCCCAGTACGGCATCGAGCTGCTGCTGCGCTTCCCCGCCGGGGGCGGCATCCGCGCCCAGCTGCGCCGGTACGACGGCATGCTGCGAAGCCAGCACCCGGCCGTCGCCTCCCGCATGAAAAACAAGAACACCCGCCTGCTGCGCGCCACCGGCTATGCCTGTTACCCCCTGATGCAGTGGTGGGCCAAACGCAAAACACACGCACAAACTACCAGGAGAGGACCATGGAAACCCACGAATCCCAGCCGATCTTAAGCGTTATCATCCCTGTATACGGCACCGAGCAGTATCTGGCCGCCTGCCTGGACAGCGTCCTGGCACAGAGCTGGCGGGCGCTGGAGGTCATCCTGGTGGACGACGCCTCGCCGGACAACGCCCCCGCCCTGGCCGAGGAGTACGCCAAAAAGGACAGCCGCATCCGGGTGATCCATCACCCCGAAAACCGCGGCCTGTTCCGCACCCGCGTCACCGGCCTGACGGCCATGACCGGCCAGTACTTCGCTTTTTTGGACAGCGATGACAGCGTCACGGTGGACTATTACCGCCTGATGATGCAGAAAGCACTGCAAGCAGACGCCGACCTTGTGGCCGGCGATTTTGTTGAGACGTTTGAAAACGGCGATATCTACTACCCCAACCGCATCTTCCAGCAAAGCGACCTGGACCTTTCCGGCGAGGAACCGCTGCGTTTTCTGCTGGGGCAGGGCGGGCAGGACTACGGCTGCCATATCATCGGCAACAAGGTCTATCACCGCCGCCTGTTCGACCGGATCGCGCCGTTTCTGCAGTCCATCTCCACCCACTTTACCATGTGCGAGGACCTGTTGTACGCCACGCTGTTCTTCGGCGCGGCCAGCCACATGGTCAACGTCCACGGCGAATTTTACAAGTATTACCGCCACGCGGGGGCTTCCACCTCCACCCGGCAGCTGACCTACCAGAAATGCCACAAGGCGCTGACTGACATTGCCAACGTCTTTGCCATCGCCGGGGAGTATCTGGCCGGCAAGGGGCTTTCGTTCGATTTCCGCACGGGGCTGTACGCCTGGCGCGCCCGGCTGGGCAAAGGCTGGAAAAAGGCGGTGGAGCAGCAGTGCCGCTGCACGCCCGCCCAGCGGCGGGAGCTGCGCGGCATGCTGGACGCACTTTTGCAGGGCGGCCCCGCCGAGGACGACCTGGTGGATCTGCCGCTGCAGCCGGTGAAGATGGACGGCCTCAGGCAGGAGGAGCTCAAGCGCGCCATGCTCTCCCCCGCCTGCCGGGTGGTCAGCTTTGACGTGTTCGACACGCTGCTGCTGCGGCCTTTCTGGCAGCCTGCCGACCTGTTCGCCTTTATGGAGGCCGACGTCACCCGGATGCTGGGCTGCGCCGACCATGTGCAGTTCGGCCAGCTGCGGGTGGAGGCCGAGCGCCGCGCCCGCAAGGCCGCCATCGGCCAAAAGCGCAGCGCCCTGGGCGAGGTCACGCTGGACGACATCTACGCCGAGCTGGCGGCGCTCTGCCCGCGGCTGGCTCCCCATCTGGATGCGATCCGCCAGCTGGAGCTGGACTGCGAGCTGCGGTTCTGCACCGCCCGCAAAAAGGGGCGGGAGCTGTGGGAGCTGGCGCAGTTTGCCGGCAAAACGGTGGTCTGTGTGTCGGACATGTACCTGCCCGCCGATTTTATCCGCCGCATGCTGGAAAAATGCGGCTACACCGGCGCCGCAGGGGTGTATGTCTCCTGTGAGGCCGGGGTGAACAAATCCAGCGGCCAGCTGTACCGCCTGGTGCAGAAGCAGCTGGGCTGCCAGGGCGGCGAAATCGTCCACATTGGCGACAACCCCGCCGCCGACGTGCAGAAAGCCCGCGAGGCCGGCTGGACCGCCTTCCTGCTGCCCAAGGTCACCGCCTGCATGCAGAACGACGTGCCCGGCTTTGAATACGGCGGCTGCTACGCCGATATGTTCACCCGCAATTACGGCATGCAGTGGAACGCCAGCAGCATGGCCTGGTTCTGGGGCATGCGCTGCCTGATGGCCGCGGCGGCCAACCGCATTTTTGACGCCCCGTTCATCCCGGTCATCAAGCAGAGCGATTTCAACGCCGACCCGCGGCGCATCGGCATCTGGGCCATGGGGCCGTACCTGTTTGCCATTGCCCGGTGGCTGGCCCGGCTGTGCCGCCGGGACGGCTTTGCCCAGGTGAACTTTGTGGCGCGGGACGGCTGGCTGCCCATGCAGGCCTTTGAGCTGGTCAAAAAAGCTTACGGCGTGACGGCGGAGGCAAACTATATCTATGCCTCCCGCAAAACGGTGCTGCCGCTGCTGCTGGCCACGCCGGAAAGCCTGTACTCGGCCCCGTGGTATTACAGCGCCCGCGACCTGACGCCGGACAAGCTGGTGGCCCTGCTGCGCCCCGCCTGCACCGAAGCCGGCATTGCCAAACTGCGCACCGCCATGGCGGAGCAGGGCATCGACGGAAGCCGGGCTTTTGGCGACACCGCCGCCTTTGAGCGGTTTGCCAACCTGTTTTTGGACACCTGCCTGGACCCCGACGCGGTGCAGCGGTACAAAGACTGTGTGGGCCGGTATTACGGCCCCTTCTTCCGGGGCAAAAGCGCCACCTTTGACATCGGGTACAGCGGCCGGCTGGAAACGGTGCTGACCAGCCTGTACGGCTACGACATCACCGCCTGCTACCTGCACCTGAACTCCGACATGGCCCTGCAGCGCCGCACCGACAGCGGCATGAAGCTGGAAACGCTGTACGACTACTCCCCCGCCGTAACCGGCGCGCTGCGCGAGTATTCCATCAGCTTCCAGGGGCCGTCCTGCACCGGGTTTGACTGTTCTTCCGGCACGGCGGTGCCGGTGTTTGAGGAATACCGCGCCCCCTTTGCCGCCCGCTATGTCACCACCCAGATGCAGCAGGGCGCGCTGCAGCTGGTGCGCGACCTGGCGGATACCTTTGGCGCCGACCTGGACCGGCTGCCGGTGCGCACCGCCGACGCCTGCTGGACGATGGAGTATTTTTTGCATTACCCCAAATACCCCGACGCCGACCTGTTCGGCGCCATCCCCTTTGAGGACGACCTGGGCCAGGGCCACAAGCTGACCATCCGGGACGTGTGGCAGCGCAGCCGCAATATCCTGCAGGGCGGCGGCAGCGGGTACTGCATCCCGGTGGACTATTACAGCATGCCCAAGCTGAAAAAATGGCTGGTCTGGCTGCTGGTGGACCACTGGGTGCTGAAAGTCACCGTCCGCCGCAAGCTCCAGGACCATCCCCGCCTGCTGGGGCTGTGCACCAGCCTTTACCACAGGCTGAAAGGCCGCCCGGACTGAGCGCCACGCAAGGAGATTTTTTCATGGAACGATCCGCCAAACTCCGCCAGCTTTCCACCTACTGGCAGCACTTTGTGAAATACCGGCCGCTGATCCGCGAGCTGGTCTCCCGCGATCTCAAGGTCAAATACCGCCGCAGCTTTCTGGGGTATGTGTGGAGCATCCTGAACCCGCTGCTGATGATGATTTTGCAGACCATCATCTTCAGCTATATGTTCCGCTCCAACATTGAAAATTATCCCCTCTACCTGATCTGCGGCAACACGCTGTTCACCTTTTTCAACGAGAGCGCCAACATGGGCCTGACCTCCATCATCTACAACGCCCCGCTGATCAAAAAGGTCTATATCCCCAAGTTCATCTTCCCGCTCAGTCGGGTGGCCTCCAGCTTTGTGACCATGAGCTTCAGCATGGCGGCGATCCTGCTGGTCATGCTGGTGACGCGGTCGCCGCTGCACTGGACCATCCTGCTGTTCTGGGTGCCGCTGGTGTTCGAGCTGCTGTTCTGCTGCGGCATCGCGCTGCTGCTGGCGGCGCTGACCGTCTACTTCCGGGACATGCAGCACCTGTTCAGCGTGCTGACTCTGGGCTGGATGTACGCCACGCCCATCTTTTACCCGCTGGAACAGCTGCCCGCCGCGGTGCAGCAGCTGATGAAGCTGAACCCCATGTACCACTACATCAACATGTTCCGCAACTTTGTGATGTACGGCAGCATCCCCGGCCCCAACACCTGGATCGCCTGCGCGGTGTCCGGGTTCGGCATGCTGGCCATCGGGCTGGCGGTGTTCCGCAAACTGCAGCGGAACTTTATCCTGTATATTTGAGGGAGGGCAAACAATGGAACAGCAGACCCTGCCCCTGGTGGAAGTGAACGACGTCTCGATGCGGTTCAACCTGGCCCAGGAAAAGACCGAGACGCTGAAAGAGTATACCGTCAAGCTGCTGAAAGGCAAGCTGATGTTCAACGAGTTTTACGCGCTGAAAAACGTCAGCTTTACCGTCAGCCGGGGCGAGGCCGTGGCCCTGATCGGCCGCAACGGCAGCGGCAAAAGCACGATGCTGAAGGTCATTGCCGGCGTCATGTACCCCAGCAAGGGCAGCTGCACCGTGCGGGGCAGCATCGCCCCCATGATCGAGCTGGGTGCCGGCTTCGACATGGACCTGACCGCCAGAGAGAACATCTACCTCAACGGCGCGGTGCTGGGCTTTGACCGGGACTACATGAACGAGCATTTCGAGAGCATCATCGAGTTTTCAGAGCTGCGGGACTTTATCGACGTGCCGGTAAAGAACTTTTCTTCCGGCATGATCGCCCGGCTGGGCTTTTCCATCGCCACCGAGGTCAAGGCCGACCTGCTGGTGGTGGACGAGGTGCTGGCCGTGGGCGACTTTATGTTCCAGCAGAAGTGCATGAAGCGGCTGGAGGGCATGCTGGCGGACGGCTCCACCCTGCTGTTCGTCAGCCATGCGTCGGACACGGTGCGCAGCCTGTGCAGCCGGGCCGTCTGGCTGGACCACGGCGTCAAGCGGGCGGACGGCCCCTCGGACGAGGTGTGCACCGCCTA
>DSLFR04102__coassemble_1726_pt1 | contig 10894 bp, 10 predicted proteins | sample DSLFR04102__metabat2_low_PE_018 | metagenome-assembled genome bin DSLFR04102 | reverse complement strand
GCCATCGCCAGCAAGGAGGCGCTGGACTACTGGAGCCCGGTGGACTGGTACAACGGCGGCATGGAGCACACCACCCTGCACCTTTTGTACAGCCGGTTCTGGCACAAGTTCCTGTACGACATCGGCGTGGTGCCCACCAGGGAACCCTACAAAAAGCGCACCAGCCACGGCATGATCCTGGGCCTGAACCCCCACAGCTTTGTCAACCTGCCCGACGAGGAGCAGAAGAAGCTGCTGGCCGAGTACGGCAGCGAAAAGGCCGCCCGCGCCCACCTGGTGGAGGAGTACGGCGAGATGGCCGAGCACCCCATCGTCAAGATGTCGAAGTCTTTGGGCAACGTGGTCAACCCTGACGACGTGGTGGACGAGTACGGCGCCGACACGCTGCGCCTGTACGAGATGTTCGTGGGCGACTTTGAGAAGGCCGCCCCCTGGAACACCAGCTCCATCAAGGGCTGCAAGCGGTTCCTGGAGCGCATCTGGGGCCTGTCCGACAAGATCGTGGCAGGGGAGGGCATCCGTCCGGCCGTGGAGGCCACCGCCCACCGCACCATCAAGAAGGTGGGCGAGGACATCGACGCCCTCAAGGCCAACACCGCCATCGCCCAGCTGATGATCTACGTCAACACCCTGTACGACAACGGCGGCGCCACCCGCGCCGAGTACGAGGTGCTGCTCCAGCTGCTCAACCCCTTCGCCCCCCACATGACCGAGGAGCTGTGGCAGCAGCTGGGCCACGACACCCAGCTGGCCTACACCCCCTGGCCGCAGTACGACGAGGCCAAGTGCGTCGAGCAGACCATCGAGATCGCGGTGCAGGTCAACGGCAAGGTCAAGGCCCGCATCCGGGTGCCCGCCGGCATCGAGCAGGCCGACGCCATCGCCCGCGCCAAAGCCGAGCCTGCCGTGGCCGAGGCCCTGGCCGGCAAGACCATCGTCAAGGAGATCTACGTCAAAGGCAAGCTGGTCAACCTGGCGGCAAAGGGGTAAAGGCCCCTGCCCGCCCCGGCGCGAAGGGAGAAAAGCCATGCCTGTCGCGGCACCAAACCAAAAAGCAGACCAGTTTCCAAAGGCTCCCGCATCCGCGGGGGCCTTTGGCCGGTTTGCACCCCATCTCCGCGCGCCGGAACCCGCCGGCCCCTTTGCGGCGCTGGCAGAGCTGTCCGGCAGGCCCCTGCTCTGGGCCGTGCTGGCGGTGCTGGTGCTGGCCGGCTACGGCTATGCCATGGCGGTGCCCGCCGTGGACATGGATGACCTGGCCATCGATACCTACTTTGCCGGCGGCGAGTTCCTGCGCCAGGGCCGGGTGACGGTCTGGCTGCTCCAGGCGCTTACCGGAATTTTGACCTGGCGGCCCTTCTGGCCGGAGCTGTTCGCCGCAGTCTGCCTGGCGCTGGCCGGGCTGGGGCTGGCGGCGCTGGTAAGCGCCGCGGCGGGGTGGCGGCTGCCGCTGTGGCAGGCTGCGCTGCTGGCCGGCGGGCTGCTGCTTTGGCCCTACCACGCCGAAATTTTGATGTACGCCAACCAGAGCGGCATCGGGCTGGGATACCTTTTGTGTATGCTGGCGGCCATGCTGGCCTGGCGGCATCTGTTCGGCGGCTGGCGGGCAGGGCTGCCCGGCGCTGCGGGGGCGGCTGCCTGCCTGGCGCTGGCGCTGGGCTTGTACGAATCCTTTGCTCCGGTGTGGCTGGCACTGGTGTTTGCAATGCTGCTGCTGCGCGCCGGCCGGCTGGACTGCTGCCGGACGCTGCGGGGGCGGCTGTCGGCGGCGGCGCGGGGCGTCTGGCCGCTGGCGGCGGGCATTGTGCTGCGCCAGGGCCTCAAGCTGCTGCTGTGCGCCGCGCTGGGCGTTACCGGCGAAAGCGGCACCGCCGCCACCGGCATCTTCTGGCTGCGCCGCGGCAGCATGGGCGAGGCGCTGCACCTTCTGGTGCGGGAATGGCTGCAAACCTACGTGGCCCGCGCCTTTGGCGTGCCGGCGCTTGCGCTGCTGGCGGCCGCCTGCCTGGGGCTGTTTGCCTGGGCGGTGGCCCGCCGCGGGCAGGGGCGCGGCCTGTTTGCGGCGGGGCTTGTGCTGGCCCAGTTTTCGCTGGGCATCCTGCAGGGCACCGGCAGCCAGCTGGCCCGCGCCAGCCAGTGCTTTGCGGTGTTCGTGCCGTTTGTGTTCTGGCTGCTTCTGCAGGAGCTGGCCGGCCGGCGTCCCCCGGCGGGGCGGCGGCTGGCTGCCCTGCTGGCGGTGCTGGTGCTGGCCGCCGAGTGCCTGGCGCTGAACGATATCTTTTGGTATAACCGCCAGCGGTGGCAGTACGAGCAGGCCCAGCTGCAGGGCATCGCCGCCCGCCTGGACGAGCTGGACCCCGGTGGCGCGCTGCCGGTGGTGTTTTGCGGCAGCCTGCCGCTGCCGCAGCAGCTGCATGACCGGGCACTGATCCCGCTGGACAACGCGGCCTACCGGGTGTCGCAGGCATTTACCCACCGGTTGGGCGGCGTAGTCGGGGAGCTGTTCCGCTACGAGAACCCCCAGACCATGGTGGTCGCCTGGGCGCAGGGGGCATTTGGCACCCACGAGCAGACCTACCGCCTGATGGAACTGGCCGGCCGCAGCTGCGCCGCCCCCACTGCCGCCCAGCAGCTGGCGGGCGAACAGCTGGCGGAAAGCCTGCCCGCCTGGCCGGCCGAGGGCAGCGTCAGCCTGCAGGACGGCTACCTGCTGGTCTGCCTGGGCGAAGCCTGAACGCCGCCCGCCGCCCTGTGGGGAAAATTGCATCCCGTCCGCAGATAAGCTGAATAAATTGTGAACAATCGCCCGCACAGGGGAAATGTGGTTGACATTTCGGCGCCGGGTATAGTATAATCTTCAATACTGGTTGACTAGTAGCAGATGCAAACCAACGCCCCGCAGCGCGGTCAAAACCGCATGTCCGGGACCTTGCATCCCGTGCTGAAGCATTGACCGGCAAACTCCTGTCAGTAGGACCAAGGGAGGGAAAGCAAGATGTCGGAGATCCGTGTCAAGGAGGGCGAATCCCTTGAGAGTGCTCTGCGCCGCTTCAAGCGCAGCACTGCTCGCAGTGGTGTGCTCGCTGAGGTGCGCAAGCGCGAGGCTTACGAGAAGCCGTCCGTTCGCCGCAAGAAGAAGTCCGAAGCCGCCCGCAAGCGCAAGTACAAGTAAGCAGACTGTTTGCTGAGATTGCGCCGCCTGCAAGCGGCTGGGCAGGCCCGCATGGTCGGGCCTGCTTTTTTTGTTGTCCGCAGCCGTTTTGTCAAAGAGAGGTGCCTTGCCCATGCTGCTGACCCCGGAATATATCTTCAAAAATGTGGAGGCCATCACGCCGGAATTTCTCCGGCAGCTGGGCGTCACCGCGCTGGTGCTGGATGTGGACAACACCCTGACCGGCGACGGCAGCCAGCAGCTGGACGACAGCGTCGCCGCCTGGCTGGACGCCATGCGGGCGGCGGGCGTCAGCCTGACCATTGTCTCCAACAACACGGCAAAGCGGGTGCGCCCCTTTGCCGTGCGCATCGGCCTGGCCTTTGTGCCGCTGGCCTGCAAGCCGCTGCCCGTCGGGCTGCTGGCCGCCCGGCTCCGGCTGGGGGTGCCGCGGCGGCAGATGGCCATGGTGGGGGACCAGATCTTCACCGACCGGCTGGCGGCGGGGCTGTTTGGCATCCGCTGCCTGTACGTGCTGCCCCGCACCCCCCGCGAGAAAAGCCGCGGCGTGCGGCTGAAACGCAAACTGGAACCCCCGTTTGTCAAAAAATATTTCGAGAAAGGCGGAAAACTGTATGAGTGACGCGCCCCGTTTCGGCGCTGCCGGCCTGTCTGACAGCTTTGCCGCCGGCGGTTACAAAAGCCCGCGGGACATCGCCCGCTACCACGCCGGCTTTGGCCTGACCGCCTTTGAGGTGCAGTGCGGCCGCGGCGTGCGCATGCCGCTGGACAAAGCCGCCCTGCTGGGCGCCCAATGCGCGGCCGAAAACATTGCGCTTTCGGTACATGCGCCCTACTACATCAGCATGAGCAGCCTGGAGGAGGACAAGCGCCTGCGCAGCGTGGACTACCTGCTGCAAAGCTGCGCGCTGGTCCGGGCGCTGGGCGGCCGGCGGGTCATCTTCCACGCCGGCAGCTGCGGCAAGCAGAGCCGGGAGGCCGCGCTGGAAAAGGCGCTGGACACCATGCGCCGCGCCGTCGAGGCGGTGGACGCCGCCGGCTACGGCGACTGTATCCTCTGCCCCGAAACGATGGGCAAGGTAAACCAGCTGGGCACGCTGGACGAGGTGCTGGCGCTGTGCGGCGTGGACAGCCGCATCACCCCCTGCGTCGATTTCGGCCACCTGTACGCCCGCACCCACGGCGGCATCACCGGCGCGGCGGACTACGCCGCCATCCTGGACCGCATGGCCGAGACACTGGGCGACGACCGGGCGGTGAGATTCCACGCCCATTTTTCCCGCATCGCCTACACCGCCGGCGGCGAGAAATGCCACCTGACCTTTGCCGATACCGAGTACGGCCCGCCCCACCAGCCCCTGATGGCGCTTTTGAAGGCGCGGGGCCTGGCGCCCACCATCATCTGCGAGTCCGCCGGCACTCAGGCCGAGGACGCCCGCACTCTGCGCCTTGCCTGGGAGCAGGCGTAAGCCGCCCGGCCCGCCCGGCAGTGCGGCATACGGTGCGCTGTGCCAGGCGGCGGCAGTTTTTGACCGGATCTCCCAATAAAGAAAGCGGCGGCCCGGAACTTCCGGGCCGCCGCTTTTGGCGTATGAGATGTATGAGCGGGGGCTGTACCTCCCGGGGCGCGGGCGCTATTTGCCGGGGGCGGGCCGGGGCTTTGCCCGGCTGAGCAGCCGCCGCAGGAACCCCACGATGGCCTGCCCCACCCAGGCGGCCAAAAAGGCCCCGGCCAGGCAGGCGGCCAGCCCGGCGGCCCAAACCGCGGGGCTGGCGGGCAGGGCTTTCAGCCGGGGCGCCAAAACCAGCGTAATGCCCACATGGTGTACCAGGAACACGCCGTAGCACAGCCGCGCCGCCCGGTGGGCCAGCGCCGCCGCCCGCCCGCGCAGCAGCTGCCCCAGCAAAAACGCCGGCCAGAACAGCCCCAGCGCCGCCAGGCTGTAGGTATAGTAGTCTGGCAGGCTGGCCGCGCCGCACAGCACCGCGGCGGCCAAAAGGCCCGCGCTGGCCGCCAGCGGTTTGCGCCCGGCCTGCTGCGGGTCGGCCAGCCACCGGCCAAAGGCCGCGCCGGCCGCAAACACCGGCAGCTGCCCGCAAACCGTGTGGAAGGGGTCGACATTGTCCGGGAACAAAAAGGGCACGGCGCCCCACAGGATCAGCATGGCCGCCGCCAGCACCCCCTGCCGGCCCCGGCGGCGCAGCCCCCACAGGACCAGCGGGAACAGGCAGTACAGCAGGATCTGGCAGCCCAGATACCACTCGCCGATTTTATAAAACGTGGGGGTCCAGGCGGACAGATAGCCGTCGATCCCCAGCACCGAGAACACCAGCCTCCAGGGGGCCACGCCGGCGTTGTTATGGTGCAGCACGTCGCTGTACAAAAACAGCGGGAAGAAAAACAGCCAGAGCAGCGGGTAGATGGCCCAAAACCGGTTTTTGGCGTATTCGCCCAGGCGGAAGGGGACGGCGGTGTATTTCAGGCTCAGGCAGGCCCCGGACAGGGCGGTCATCCAGAACACCGCCCCCAGCACCAGCGCCGCGCAGGCCCCGGTGGTGAAAAACGCCGGCGAGTACGCCCCCGCCACCGACAGCTCGGCGCCAAAATGGTACACCGCGATCCACAAGATCGCCGCCAGCCGGATGCCATCCAGCCCCGGCAAAGTTTTTTGCGGCAAGAAAAACACCTGTCCCTTCCATGCAGTCCCCAGGGTGCCGCCGGCAAAAAAGGCGCACCTGCAAAACGGCCGTTTATCTGTGCAGCCCTTTTTGCGGGCCGCGCTGCAGGCATTATACCATACGGCGCAGCAAATGGCATAGCCCGGCGGCCCAAAGCGGCAAAACAGCCCGATCTGCGCCTATTATACCATAAAGCCGCCCCGGATGACACCGTCCCCGATGTGCCTGTACGGCGCACAGCTGCAATTTTTGGCGGAACACTCTTGCACACCGCGTCCGGGAGTGTTATAATTACGGCTGTAAAGCGCGGCACCGCCCGCCTGCGCTGCGGGCTGCGGCCCGCGGCAGATTCTACTTACGGAATGGAGGTCCCGGCATGGCAGGGAAGCATCGTTTCTTGAAAGCCGCTGTTCTGGCGGCCGCTGCGGGGGCAGCCCTTTACTGGCTGCGCAGCCGCAAGCAGGAGCACGAGCATACCAAGGGCCCGGAGGCTGAGTTCGATGCAGCCGCCGAGGCCCCGACTCCCGCGCCTGCCTGCGACATCGACGAGACCCCGGCGGCTCCCGCGCCGGACCCTGAAACACCGCCCGCCCCCGCGGCGGACGACGCCGAAGCCGAACCGGACCCTGAGCCCGCCCCGGCCGAAGCAGCGCAGCCCCAGCCCGCCCCCAAGGCCCCGGTCTACCGGCCGGTGCGCCCGCAGGAGGGCGGCCCCAACGTGAACCCCGTGGAACACCACACCCCTGCCCCGCCGGTGGTGGACGGCAAGGTGGACCCGACGCAGATCGCTGCGCCGGAGGATTTCGCGGATTGGGACGACCTTGGCTGCCAGGGATAAACACGCATACACCGCAGGCGCAGCTTTGTACCAACGTGCAAAGCGCGCCTGCTTTTCGTTTTTTTGCAAAACCGGCGGGAGAGGGGAACGGGAAAAAATAATGAGAAATTAGGAATTAAGGAGTATCCGCGCGCGGTGCGCGCTCAAAAAAAGCGGCTCCTTCGGGGGAAAAAACCTCATTCGATATGGAGCCGAAAAACGGTTTGATGATAGAAAATGCACTGCCGTATAAAAACGGAAACAAACCCTACTTCTTTTGAGGCGGCCAGCGGCCGCCGGACCACCAAAATTCCTAACTCCTCATTCCTCGCTCCGCATTCCCAATGCACCCGACCCGTCCATCCCGCACCTGATTTGGGGGTATGACAGATGAACCTGGACCTGACGACTTTTTCCCCGGCCGAGCGCAGCACCCTGCAGCTGCGGGCGCTGTACGAGCAGGCCGGCTACCGCAAATACCGCATGGCGCGGTTTGAGGAATATGCGCTCTACCAGCAGTACGAGAGCTTTCTGCCCGACCCGCAGGTGGTCACCTTCACCGACCTGGACGGTAAGCTGCGGGCCATCCGCCCCGACGTGACGCTGTCCATCGCCAAAAACGCCCAGCCTGCCCCCGGCAGCTGCAAAAAGTACTATTATACCGAGCAGGTCTGCCGCCCCAGCCGGGAGAGCCACACCTTTGCCGAGATCAGCCAGATGGGGCTGGAATGCCTGGGCGCGGTGGGCGCGGCCCAGCAGGCCGAGGTGGTCCGCCTGGCCCGCCAAAGCCTGAACGCCCTGGGAGAAAGCAGCGTGCTGGAGCTGGGCCACATGGGTTACGTCACCGCCTGGCTGGACGGCGTGGGGGTGGCCAAGGCCGACCGCCCCGCCCTGCTGGCCATGCTGCAGCAGAAAAACCCCCACGGCCTGCTGGAGGCTGCCCGCGCCGCCGGCCTGCCCGACGCCGACGCCCGCGACCTGGTAAGCCTGCTGGAGCTGCACGGCCCGCTTTCGGCCACGCTGGCCGCTGCGCGGGGGCGCTGCCGGTTTGACGGCCAGCGCGCCGCGCTGGAGGAGCTGACCGCTTTGCAGAACGACCTGGGCGAGGCCGGCCGCGGCCTTTGCCTGGATTTGAGCCTGGCCGGCGACATGGACTACTACAACGGCCTGGTGTTCACCGGCTACCTGTCCGGCGCGGCCCGCCCGGTGCTCAAGGGCGGCCGCTACGACCTGCTGATCCGGCGGTTCACGCCGGGGGCGGGGGCCATCGGGTTCGCGCTGTATCTGGACGAGCTGGACCGCCTGGCGGCCCCGCTGCCGCCCGTCCGCGCCGGGGAGGAGGGCACCTGGCTGAACATCGCCCTGCCCAAGGGCCGCCTGGGCGACAAGGCCTACGCCCTGCTGGCCGGGGCGGGCTACGGCGCCGGCGATTATACCGACAGCCGCAGGCTGGTGGTGGAAAATCCCGACGCGAAGGTCCGCTACTTCCTAGTCAAGCCCAGCGACGTGGCCATCTACGTGGAGCACGGCGCGGCGGACGTGGGCCTCGTGGGCAAGGACATCCTGGCCGAGAGCGGCGCCGACGTCTACGAGCTGCTGGACACCGGCATGGGCCGCTGCCGCATGTGCGTGGCCGGGCCAAAGACCTTTGCGGACGACGAGAGCCGGGCACTGCGGGTGGCCACCAAGTTCGTCAACATCGCCCGCGCCCACTACGAGGGCACCGGCCGGGAGATCGACATCATCAAGCTGAACGGCTCCATCGAGCTGGCGCCGATCCTGGGTCTGTCCGACGTGATCGTGGACATTGTCGAGACCGGCACCACCCTGCGGGAGAACGATTTGGCCGTGCTGGAGGAGTTCATGCCCATCTCGGCGCGGCTGATCGCCAACAAGGCAAGCTATAAATTCAAGCAGAGCGCCATCACGGCCCTGCTGCAGGCCATGAAGGAGGCGCTGGCAAAATGATCCGCATCATTCCCTTTGACACGCTGAAACCGGAGCAGATCCTCAACCGCGACATCCGCGCCGAGGCCGACGTGGAGGCCACCGTGGACGCCATCATCGCCGACGTGCGCGCCCGCGGCGACGCGGCCCTGAAAGACTACGCCCGCAAGTTCGACCATGCCGAGCTTGCCGACCTGCGGGTCAGCCAGGCCGAGATCGACGAGGCTTTCGCCGCCGTCGAGCCGGACTTTGTCGAGACCCTGCGGATGGCCGCCGACAATATCCGCGCCTTCCACGAGCAGCAGGTCCACAAGGACATCCTGTTCGAGCGCGCCCCCGGCGTGCTGCTGGGCCAGAAATACACCCCCATCGAGAAGGCCGGCGTCTATGTGCCCGGCGGCACCGCGGCCTACCCCTCCACCGTGCTGATGGACGTCATCCCCGCCAAGGTGGCCGGCGTCAAACAGATCGTCATGACCACCCCCGCCGGCCCCGACGGCAAGGTGAACCCCGCCATCCTGGCCGCCGCCGTCACCGCGGGCATTGACCTGATCTTCAAGACCGGCGGCGCCCAGGCCGTGGCCGCCCTGGCCTACGGTACCCAGAGCATCCCCGCCGTGGACAAGATCGTCGGCCCCGGCAACATCTATGTGGCCACCGCCAAGCGCAAGGTGTTCGGTACGGTGGGCATCGACATGATCGCCGGGCCGTCCGAGATCCTGGTGCTGGCCGACGGCAAAAGCGACCCCGCCTGGGTGGCCGCCGACCTGCTCAGCCAGGCCGAGCACGACAAGCTGGCCAGCCCGGTGCTGGTCACCGACAGCATGGACCTGGCCAAAGCCGTGCAGGCCGAGCTGGAGGTCCAGATCCCCCAGCTGCCCCGCGCCGCCATCGCCCGCGCCAGCGTGGAGGCAAACGGCAAGATCGTCGTGGCCGAAAACCTGGACCTGGCCATCGACGCGGTGAACATCATCGCGCCGGAACATTTGGAGATCTGCCTGGACGACCCCTTTGCGGTGCTCAGCCGCATCAAAAACGCCGGCAGCATCTTTATGGGCCGCAATGTGCCCGAAGCGTTGGGGGATTATTTTGCCGGGCCTAACCACACGCTGCCTACCAGCGGCACCGCCCGGTTCTCCAGCCCCTTGAGCGTGGACGACTTTGTCAAAAAGTCCAGCTTCATCTACTACACCCGCGGCGCGCTGGGCCAGGTGAAGGACCGCATCGCCGACTTTGCCGAGCACGAGGGCCTGCACGCCCACGCCAGAAGCGTGACCATCCGGTTTGAGGGGGAAGAATGATGGACTACCGCTACGATACCCAGCTGCTGATCGAGGGCGCCGGCCTGGACGAGGACGAGATCCACGACCATATCCTGGCCCGCTTTGCCGGCGACTGCCTGCTGGTGGCGGGGGACGAGGATCTGGTCAAGCTGCATTTCCACACCAACAAGCCCTGGGAGATCCTGGAATACTGCGCCTCCCTGGGCGAGATCTTCGACATTGTGGTGGAGGACATGGACCGCCAGGCCCGCGGCCTGAAAGGCTGACCGGCGGGCGCTGGAAAAGACGCAAGGAGCAGAGGAGGCTGTTGCTATGTCGGAACTGGAAAAAATGCTGGCGGGGGAACTGTATGACTGCGGTGACCCGGAACTGCTGGCTTTGTGGCACAAGGCCAAAGATCTGGCCCGCGACTATAACCGCACCGATTCGGCAGACGCTGAAACCAAGGAACAGATTCTCAATGAACTGTTGGGCAGCCGGGGCAAAAACCTGTGGATCACCGCTCCGTTTTATGTGGACTACGGCATCAACATCCATTTTGGCAACAACTGTGAAGTCAACATGAACTGCACCTTTTTGGATGACAACCGCATCACCATCGGGGACAACGCGCTGATCGCGCCCAATGTCCAAATCTATACCGCCTTTCACCCGACCAACGCAAAAGACCGATTCGGGGAGCCCCGTGCCGACGGCTCTTTCGCTTTCTGCAAGACCCAGACTGCACCGGTCACCATTGGAAACAACGTCTGGATCGGAGGAGGGGCGATTCTCCTGCCGGGCGTGACGATCGGGGATAATGTAGTGATCGGGGCAGGCAGCGTTGTCACAAAGGATATCCCCTCAGACTCGGTCGCCTGCGGCAGCCCCTGCCGTGTGGTGCGCAAAAACGTCTGATAAGAATTTGGAACAGAAAGAAGGCTGTCTGCCATGAGCCGCTTTTTTACCCCGGAACTGGCCGCGCTGGAGCCTTACACCCCCGGCGAGCAGCCCCAG
>DSLFR04102__coassemble_1699_pt1 | contig 11003 bp, 15 predicted proteins | sample DSLFR04102__metabat2_low_PE_018 | metagenome-assembled genome bin DSLFR04102 | reverse complement strand
GAGGGCCTGACGGTGAACGGCCTGGCTGTCTACGGGTGATCAGGCCGCAAAACAAGGCCGGGTATCCCCGCCGCTTCTGCCCGCGCCAGCCCCTTTGGCAAAACGCCCCGCCGGTTTCGGAACCCCTGTGTCAGAGTACGGCATGGCTGTTTGCAGTCTGCCCTGCCGGGCACGGCCGCCGTGCCCGGCCTGCGTTTTTTGGAAAGGACCCTGCTTTATGAAAACCTTCCTCTACACCATCACCGACCCCATCGGCATGCACGCCCGCCCGGCGGGGCTGCTGGCCCAGGCGGCCGCCGCCTACCAGAGCCTGACCATGCTGCACAGCGGCCTGCACACGGCGGACGCCTGCGACGCCGCGGCTGTGCTGCGCATGGGCCTGCGCTGCGGCGACACCATCACCGTCACGGTGCAGGGCCCGGACGAAACCGCCGCGGCCGCCGTGCTGGAACAGTTTTTCAAGGCCCGGCTGTAAGCCGGCGGCCCGCGCCGAAACACAAAGCTCCCGTACCCTGCCAGGGCGCGGGAGCTTGTTTTGTGCGGATCTTTGCGGCAGGGTTCAGCCGGGGTCCGGGGCCAGGCGGATGCTGATCTCGCCGGTGGACAGGGCCTCGCGGCGGCCGTCCGGGTACTGCACCAGCAGGCGGCAGTCGTCGTCCACATCCAGCGCCAGCGCGCTGCGCTGCCCGGCGGGGGAGATCACCCGGATCTGCCGCCCCACCACCAGGCTGCGGCGGCGGTACTCCCCGGCATAGGGCGCGCCGGTATAGCAGGCCCACAGGTGGCCAAGCACCGCGGCGGCCAGGCGGTTTTTGGCGTCGGGCAGGGGCGCGTCAAACACCGCCCCCGCCACGCCGTCCAGCTCCGGCGGAAAGCCCCCCGCCGGCGGGCAGACGTTGACGCCGATGCCCACCACCGCCCAGTCCAGGCAGCCGGCCCGGGCGTTCAGCGCGCTCTCGGTCAAAATGCCGCAGACCTTGCGGCCATGCAGGAACACATCGTTGACCCACTTGATCTGCGCCGGGCCGCCGCCCAGCTCCTCGATGGCGCGGCAGACCGCCACCGCCGCCATGGTGGTGATGTGCACCGCCCGGTCCAGCGGCAGCGCGGCGGGGCGCAGCAGCAGGCTGAGGTAAAGCCCCGTCCCTTCCGGCGAGTAAAACTGCCGCCCCAGCCGCCCGCGGCCGGCGGTCTGGGCGTCCGCCAGCAGGGCGGTGCCCTCCGGCGCGCCCTGCTCCGCCTGCCGGCGCAGCAGCAGGTTGGTGGAGGTGACCTGCGGCTGTACCTGCAGCCGCAGCGCGGCCCGGCAGGCCGGCGAAAGATGCTGCGCCACGCCCTGCGGGTCCAGGGCGCCGGCAGAAAAAGCAGCGGACATAAACAATACCTCCCATTGGTGCGTCCGGCGCGGGAAAAAGCCGCCGCTTCCCCGTGCGGCCGTCGGCTTTATGCGGTCACTCCTGCGGCAGCAGCATGTCGATGCCGGTCTGCAGTGTCTCGGCATTCAGCGCGCCGCGGGCGTAGGCCACCAGATACCCCTCGCTGTCGATAAAAAAGGTGGTGGGCAGGCCGGTGACGCCGTAGGCGGTGGACGCCTCGAAACCGGTGTCAAAGTAGGCGGGGAAGGTGTAGCCGTTGTCGGCCAGGTAGGCCGAGGCGGTATCCACTGTCTCGCGGGAGCCGTCGGTGGAGTTGACCATCATAAAATGAATGTCCCCGCCGTATTGGGCGCAGGCCTCCTCAAAGTCGGGCATCTCGCTCTTGCAGGGGCCGCACCAGCTGGCCCAAAAGTTCAAAATCACCGGCTTGCCCTCCAGGTCGGACAGCTTCACCGCGCTGCCGTCGGCGTCATACACGGTAAAATCGGGCGCTTCGGTGCGCGGTTCCTCGGCGCCGCTCTCGCCGGTGGCGGCAGCGGCTTCCCCGTCGGGGGCGGCGGAACTTTGCGGTGTGCCGCCTGCGCTGCCGTCAGTGGTCTCGGCGGCGCTGCTGTCGGCAACAGCCAGGCCGGGGCCGGCATTGCCGCCCAGGTTCTGGTACAGCAGCCAGGCGCCGCCCAGCACCAGCACAAAGGCGGCCAGCAGGGCCAGGGTGGTCAGTTTGCGCTTCATCGCAGGCTCCTTTCCTCAGCTCAGGTAGGTCAAAAAGCGGCCCAGCAGGCCGGTGGCCATCAGCACGCCCACCAGCACCAGCAGCACGCCGCACACCAAGTTAATAACGCCGTAATGCCGCTTGATCCAGTCAAACGTGGACTTGAGGCGGTCGATCAGCACGGCGCTGAGCAAAAACGGCACGCCCAGCCCCAGCGAGTAGCACAGCAGCATGACCATGCCCTCCCCCACGTGCCCCTGCTGGGAGGCCAGCATCAGCGCCGAGCCCAGAAACGCCCCCACGCAGGGCGTCCACCCCACCGAGAACACCACCCCGAACACAGCCGAGGAGAAAAAGTTCAGGTTGCTGGTGTCCACGCTGCGCCGCCCGCCGCGGAACAGCTCGAACTTGAGCACGCCCAAAAAGTTCAGGCCGAACAGGATCACCACCAGGCCGCACACCAGGTTGACGGCGGTCTGGTAGCGGTTGAAAAAGCTGCCCACCGTGCCGGCCAGCGCCCCCATGGCGACAAACAGCACGGTAAAGCCCAGCACAAAGCCGCAGGCGCAGGTCAGCGTGCGCCGGGTGCTGCGCTGGCCGCCGCCCGCAAAGTAGGTCAGGTAGATGGGCAGCATGGGCAGCAGGCAGGGAGAAATAAAGGTGATGATGCCTTCCAGAAACGAGATCAGATATTGCATGGCAGACTCCTTGCAGTGGAATATGCCGCCATTATACCAGACGGCCGGGCGGGGGACAAGGGGCGGCCTGCCGGTCCGCACCGGGGCCGCCGCGGCGGTACAAAAAAATATCGAATAGGGCTTGATTCCCGGCGCAATACTGAGTATGATAAATACAAAGAGAGTTAGCAATAGATAACCAAAGATTCCTGCTGCTAACCATCTCTTTGCCGGGCAGCGGCTCCGCCGCCGTCCGCCCCACAGCAACCGGGTGTGCCGCCCGCTCCTGCGGCAGCAATGCGCAGGGCCAGGGCGGTGCCCCGCCAGGAAAGGAAGGAACCACCCATGAGCTATTTGGAAATCGAGAAGGTCATCGGCCGCGAGATCATCGACTCCCGCGGCAACCCCACCGTGGAGGCCGAGGTCTGGCTGGCCGACGGCACCGTCGGGCGCGGCGCGGCCCCCAGCGGCGCCTCCACCGGCGAGTTCGAGGCGCTGGAGCTGCGCGACGGCGACCGATCCCGCTTCGGCGGCAAGGGCGTCGGCAAAGCGGTGGAAAACATCAACACCGCCATCCACGGCGTGCTGGCCGGCATGGACGCCTCCGACATCTACGCGGTGGACCGCGCCATGATCGCCGCCGACGGCACCAAAGACAAATCCAACCTGGGCGCCAACGCCATCCTGGCGGTGTCCATCGCCTGCGCACGGGCGGCGGCCGCCTCGCTGGACATCCCCCTTTACCGCTTTCTGGGCGGCGTCTCCGGCAACCGGCTGCCGGTGCCCATGATGAACATTTTGAACGGCGGTGCCCACGCGGCCAACACGGTGGACGTGCAGGAGTTTATGATCATGCCTGCCGGCGCGCCCAGCTTCAAAGAGGGGCTGCGCTGGTGCACCGAGGTGTTCCACGCGCTGCAGGCGCTGCTGAAAAGCCGCGGCCTGACCACCTCGGTGGGGGACGAGGGCGGCTTTGCCCCCGACCTGGCCAGCGACGAGGAGGCCATCCAGGTCATCCTGGAGGCGGTGGAAAAGGCCGGCTACCGGCCGGGCAGGGACTTTGTGCTGGCCATGGACGCCGCCTCCAGCGAGTGGAAGGGCGGCGAAAAAGGCCTGTACAAGCTGCCCAAGTGCGGCAGGACCTTTACTTCCGCCCAGCTGGTGGAGCACTGGAAAGCCCTGGTGGACAAGTACCCCATCTACTCCATCGAGGACGGCCTGGACGAGGAGGACTGGGAAGGCTGGCAGCTTTTGACCAGGGAACTGGGCGGCCGGGTCCAGCTGGTGGGCGACGACCTGTTTGTCACCAACACCGAGCGGCTGGCCAGGGGCATCGACCTGGGCTGCGGCAACTCCATCCTGATCAAGCTGAATCAGATCGGCTCGGTGTCCGAGACACTGGAAGCCATCAAGATGGCCCACAAGGCCGGCTACACCGCCATCGCCAGCCACCGCTCCGGCGAGACCGAGGATACCACCATCGCCGACCTGGCTGTGGCGCTGAACACCTGCCAGATCAAGACCGGCGCCCCCAGCCGCAGCGAGCGGGTGGCCAAGTACAACCAGCTGCTGCGCATTGAGGAGGAGCTGGGCCAAAGCGCCGTCTACCCCGGCTTTGCCGCCTTCAACATCCGGCGCTGACCCCCGGCAGGGGCCGCCGCAAAAACCAGGCATTCCCCGCAGGCGCGGGACCCAGCGGCCGGCAGGCCGGGCGGTCCCGCGCCTTTTTGGCGGCCCGCGGCGGCAAAAAAGCCCCGCGGCGGGACAGACCGTCCGCCGCGGGGCAGAGAATGCAAATGCCGAAGGGGGATCACTCCGCCACGGTCACGCTGGTGATGTGGGGGTTGACGCCCTCGTACCAGTACAGGAAGCCTTCGCAGTCGATGGTCTGGCCGACTTCCAGGTTCTTGACGGCGCTGTAGACGTCGGTGGTGCTGTCGCACAGGTAGCTCTCCACCACAAAGGTGTAGGTCTCACCGTTGTACGAAACATTGAAGTACAGGTCGTCGCCCTCGGAGCCGGAACCGTCGTAGTTGTACAGGAAGGCGTACTCGGTATCGTCGCCCTCAATGGTGCTGGCGGCAACGGTCAGGCCGGTGAAGCTGACAAACTCATTCTGGTGGTCGATCAGCTCGTCGGTGCCCAGCAGTTCCGTCATATCGGCGGGCTCGGCAACGAAGGTGTCGCCGCCCTCAACAAACTCAAAGCTGCCGTCCATGATCTCGACTTCGCCGGACCACTCGCTCTTGTAGCCGGTCACGCGGATGAGGGTACCGGGGGTCAGCAGGTCATAATCCTCCTCGCTGCAGGCCATGTCGTAGGCGAAATAGGCGCCGTCCTGATCCTGCAGGTAGACGGTGGCGGTCTGCTGCTCGGCATAGTAGGCCTGCTTGGCCTGGACGTAGGCTTCAATGGTGACCTCGGTGTCCAGGTCGGCAGCCATGTACTCGTCATAGCTCATCACAGTGCCGGCGGCAGCCTCGCTGGTGGCGTTCTCCTCGCTGGAAGCCGCGCTGGAGGTCTCCTCCGAGGTGGCGGCGGAGGAGCTCTCCTCCGCCGCGGTGCTCTCGCTGGAGGAAGCGCCGCCGGCGCAGGCGGTCAGGGCGCTGGCCAGGCACAGCGCCAGCACGGCAGAAACAAACTTTTTCATGGGTGATTCTCCTTTGTATGTACATCGTGGGCGGCAGGCCGTCCGGCCCGGCGGCTTTGCGCCGGCAGCGGCCGGGGACGCCGCGCCCGGTTTGGGATGGACATCCCTATTATACCGTCAATCGCCCAAAAATCAACTGCCCGGCGGCCCAAGCGGGGATTTCGTTACCAAATTGGAAAGAATTTGCGCCGGGGAACAAGGCTTTCCTGCCCGGATCTTCACGCAAACGGCGGCAGGCATAACTTTTCATTATAGAAAAGCCGCCCGCAGGCGGTCCATTCGCATTAACACGATATTTTCGCGATATTTCGACAAAACTTCGTGCTTGTGCGGATGGACAGGCCAGGCGGTGGTCCGGTATTCTGTGTGACGGGCCCGATCTCAAATCACAGGAGGAACCATCATGCACAACACGCTGCAAGAACTGGATCTGTCGCGGTTCAAGCTTGTGCCACCGCCGCAATCCTGCCGGGAGGTCTGCCGGATCCAGATCGACAAAAATGACTTGCTGCGGCAGAACGACGCTTTTCACAAGAGGCTGCAGGGAAAAATGGAGTTTCAGCTGCGGCTCCACGACGACGGCACGCATCTGCTGCTGCTCCCCGACGAGTCGCCGAACCTGGTGTTCTCCCGCCGGGGCGTGGTGACCCATCATCTGTTTGGAAATATCTTGCGCAAGCTGGGCCTGGAACCGCCGCTCTCCTTCCAGATGACGTGGAACGAGCAGAACCACTGCTGGGTGGGCGAGTATGAGGGAATCTCCGCTCCGACGCCGGCCGTGACCTGCCCTGTGGGGCGGCGCAAGCACCGGACCAGGAGGTCCGCTGTATGAGGCGCCGCCGACATCTGACCCCGCTGGAACTGGACTGGGCGCGGCAGGCGGTGCATCAGCTGTGCCTGGCCAACCATCTGAAACCTGGCGACGAAACCTACCTGTCTGCCGGTCTCCAGGCTTTCTGGGAGGTGTACACCGCCCGGCCGTCGGTGTCCGGCCAGGATTTCTGGCCCTGCGCTTTCCGCAAGATGGAGGAAGCGATCCTGGCGAAAAAGCGGGAAAACGACCGCTGGACTTACGCCCGCTCGCTGGATGCGCCGGTCGCCCCTGACCGGGAGGCCACGTATTTTGATCTGCTGCGGGCCAGGCAGGGGGACTTTACCAACAGCATCGCCCTGTTTGATTACCTGGACCGCCTGCCGCCGGAGCAGTCCCGGCTGGCCCGCCGTCTGCTGGCGCAGGACACGCTGGAGGAAGCCCGCAGCGCCCTGGGCTGGGATACCCCGCAGCTCTGCCGTGTGCTGGAGCAGCTGCAGGCCGAACTGACCCTTTACCTGACGGAGTAAGCCGCCGCGTCAGGGGGCGGCTGAATAGAAAATAGCATTCGGTTGCAGCCACCGGTCAAGGCGGGTCCCTGCTTAGCTGCACAGAATTCTGGGGATTTTTTGTGAAAATCCCACACGGACAGTCCGCACGGCCGGTTTATTCGGCGGCGGGCAGCCAGCGAAAGGAAAAAAGGAGTAAACCGTTGAAGATGGCAAATTTGAAACGGCGCAAGCGCGTCGCCCGTCGATGCTGACCAACTCATAGCTGCGGCTGCCGAGGCCGATGGCCTCGGCGTGTTCGAGGGTGTGCAGGCCGCTCCGGCTCTCGATGCGCTCAAAGCGAACCGCCCCACATGCTGCCACCGGTGCCGCCGGAACGGATGTGGGACTTCCCCTCCGACGAGGCAATGCCGATGGAGATATTCTTGATGACCCTGCCGTACCCGGCCATTATACAGAGATGGCGGACAGCACCCCGCAGGCCGTCAGCCAGGCGTCCAGTTTGGCGGCAAGGTCATCCTCATCCGGGCGGGCCGCAAAGACCGGGGCCACCTGCGCCTTCGGGCAAAGGCTGCGCACCGCACCGGCAATATTGCCCGGCTCCCCGCCGCAGTGGCTGTAAAGCGGCAGTACAGTCTTGCCGGCCAGCCCGCCGTGCTGCCGCAGCCAGGCCGCCAGCGGCGGGGCGATGCTGCCGCACCAGTTGGGGGTACCGACAAAAACGATGTCGTACCTGGCAGGCGATTCGCTGACCGGCAGCAGTCGCGGGTAGTGGTGGCTGTGGATCTCCCGCCGCACCTGCTCCAGCAGTTCCGGGAAGCGGGAGGGGTACGGCTGGCTTGGGTAGAGCCGGGTCAGCGTGCCGCCGGTCAGCCGCTGCAATTCCTCCGCCAGCTTGCCGGTGCTGCCGCTGTAGGTGTAATAGGCGATCAGGATGCGGGGCGGGGCGGAAGTTTCCGGGCGCGGCGTTTCGTACACGGCGCTCACCCTTTCTGCTCCTGCTTGCCGAAGGACATGCAGGGGGCGATGACCTTGCCGGTGCGCAGGTACTGGTAGGTGGGCATCTCGAACAGCACCGGCTTGAGTTTGGTGTAGTCGAGTTTGCCGTCGGCGGTCAGCATCGCATCATCGGCCCAGGTGGCGGAAATTTTGCAGATAAAGCTCTCAAAGTTCGGCGTCTTATAGACGTCGTCCACCGTGCACTCCATCGAGACGGGAGCCTTTGTGATCATCGGCACGCCGGCGTCGCTGACCACATAGTCGAACAGCTCGCTCTTATCGGTTTTTGCGCCGCTGACGCAGCCGGCGCGGTCGGCTTTCGGCAGCATGGCCTCGTCCACGATGTTGATGGAGAGGGCACCGCTTGCCCGGATTCCCTGGTTCGAGTAATGGGCCGAAGCCAGGCTGACCATGACCCGGTCATGCCCGATGATGCCCAGATGCCCCACCAGCACCCAGTTGGGCTTGCCGTTCACCATCGTGCCGACGACGACTAGCGGGGTGGGATAGAGGGCGATGGCGTTTCCGATATTCTTTTTCATGGGAATTCCTCCTTGAGATTTATCCTAAAGACTGTTCTTTCTATGAACGGCACTCACTGCGCCGCGTTCACACCGTTGGCGGCCAGCCAATCGGCCACATCCTGCGGCATACTGTCGCCGCCGGAATAGTTGATCGCCAGCCCTTCGCCCAGCGTTGCATCGGGTACCAGCTTGGCAATAGCGGAAGAGGACGATGCCGAGCAGCCTGCCAGAGAAGCAAGAATTGCCCCAGACAGAGCCAAACTCAAAAAGCGTTGCATGAAATCACTCCAGTTATTTCTGTTAAACGATCAGGTTGACGACCAGCCCGGTGACAAGCGAAAAGGCCATCACAAAGCCGATATAGGTGGCAAAATGCTTGACGCCCAGCACGATCTTGAGCGCGCCGAGGTTGGTAATCTTGGTGGCCGGGCCGGTGATCATGAAGGCTGTGGCCGCGCCCATGCTCATACCGTCGGCGAGCCAGGCCTGCAAAAGCGGAATGGTGCCCCCGCCGCAGGCATAGAGCGGCACACCGATGGTGGCGGCCATCAGCACGCCAAAGCCCTCGTTCTCGCCAAAAAGAGTGGCGAAGCCATCCGCCGGAACATACCGCTTGAACGCAGCCGAGAGCAGCACGCCCAAGAGAAACATCGGCGCGGTGGCGCGGATGTTGCGGCCGAGGTTTTTGGCAAATCGTAAAAACAGGTTCGGGTCGGTGTCGCGGCTGGCGCGTTCCGAGAAACCGGTGAAATTGAAATAACCGTGTCCATCCCGTCGGCAGAAAACCCGCATAGCCAGCCCGGCCGCGCCCCCGCAGAGAAAGCAGGAGACCAGCCGGATCAGTAGCGCCGGTACCCCCAGCGCCGCGCTGTAAATCAGCAGCTGCGGGTTTAACAAAATGCTGCTCATCATAAAGGCGGCCAGCAGGTCATCCCGCATCCCTTTTTGGGAGAAGGAGGCCGCGATCGGGATGGTGCCGTACATACACAGCGGCGAGGCGATGCCCAGCGCGCTAGCAGCCAGTACCGCCCCCACGCCGCCGCACCCGCGGCCCAGCGCCCCCACAGCCGCGTGGATGCGGCTTTTTCCGAATACCGAGATGGCCGATCCCAGCATCATGCCCAGCACCCACCAGCCGAAGATCTGCTCCAACTGGACGCTGAAATAGTACCAGAGGTAGATGAATTCCCGGCGCAGGACGGTCAAAATTTCGGGCATCGGGTCACCGGCTTTCGTTTGACTTTTTTGAAGTGGCACGGCGCAGGAGGCTGCCCAGCCAGTGGGCCAGGAAGATGCAAGTTCCCATCATGGCCAGATAGTCGAGGTAGAATAGCGGGATCGGTTCGCTGTAATCAAAAAAGACAAAGTGGGTCTGCACAAACAGATAGGTGGGCAGGCCGCGGCGGACAAAGGCCACAAGGCCATAGACCGCGACAGCAGCGCCCAACACGTTGCCGGCAATGCGCCGTGTTTTGCCTGCAGGCTTGCCGCCGGCGGCGCGGCGCGCCATGCCGAGGATCATGTTCCAGTGCAGCCCCAGGTGCAGCGACATGAGCACAAAACCCCAGTAGGCCGACGCCATGTGCAGCAGCCGTGCGAAGGACATCCCGCCCGAGATCGGCAGAAACGCGAACACATGATTGGATAACATAACGCCGCTGACCATCAGCCCCAGCATCGCCGGCAGCACCAGCAGATCGATGACCAGCTGAAACACCCGGGCGGGGGTGTATCGCCCTTTGCCCAGGCTGCGCCACCAGCCGGCGTTGAGGATGTGGGGCGATGAACAGTGCGAACATCCCCGTGCCCGCCCATTCGTGGGCGACATCGCCCCACCAGGGGTAGCCCATCAAAAACAACAGGGCCAGCGTCATGGCCACGTCCAGGACGATTTTCAGTTTGGCTTTGGCGTTCATTGCGTACTCCTTGATCGAAACGGGGGTTGAAGGCGGGGCAAAGGGCGTTTACAGCCCCAGCTCCGCGATCCATTCGGCCACTTCCTCGCCGGAATCGGCGGCACTGCTGCCCGAGACGTGCAGACCTTCGAGGATCGTCGCGCCGGGGGCGGAATCGGGCAGGCGGTCGAGGCTGCGGCCGAACCCGCTGCCGCCGGAGGTGCAGAACGGCACCAGCGTTTTTCCCGTCCAATCGTAACTTTCGAGGAAAGAGTAGATGACCATCGGCGCGTCGCTCCACCAGTCGGGGTAGCCGACGAACACCACGTCGTAGCTGTCCCAGTTCTCGACCGAGGCGGCCAGCGCAGGGCGGGCGTCCTCGGCCTGCTCCTGCTGGGCCACGTCCAGCAGGGCGTCGTAATCGTCGGTGTAGGGGGTGGCAGGGGCAATTTCAAACAGTGTGCCGCCGGTCTGTTCGGCGATGAGATTTGCCATCGCCTCGGTGTTGCCCGACCAGGAGAAGTAAGCGACGAGGGTGTTGGAATCCCCGGTGGTCTCGGTGGCCGCGTTGGTCTCTTCGGATCTGTCGGCGGCCGGGGCTTCGGCGGCTTCGCTGTCCGCCCCATCAGCCTCGGATTCAGCGGGCGCTTCGGTCGGGGCCTCGGTGGCGGCCGGTGGCTCGGTGGGCGCTGTTTCGGCGGTGGAAGAAGCCGCACCGCCGCAGGCGGAAAGGCTCAGGGCCATAGCGGCAGTCAAAAGCAGGCTGATTCTCTTTTTCATAGTTGTCACATTGTCCTTTCGTTTGTGGTGCGCGGTGTTATGGTGTGTGGGCTTACAGGCTGCGCCCCAG
>DSLFR04102__coassemble_1677_pt1 | contig 11123 bp, 8 predicted proteins | sample DSLFR04102__metabat2_low_PE_018 | metagenome-assembled genome bin DSLFR04102 | reverse complement strand
TGCTCCGCTTTGGCGGGGCCGCCTTTTTGCTGCGCGCCTGCCGGGGCGTGCCCGGTGGCTGCCGGCCCCGCAGGAAACGCGCCGCCGAAAAAAGCAAAAAAATTTGAAAAAAGGGCTTGCATTTCCGCAAAGTGTCTGCTATAATAAGCAAGCACTCGCGAGGGGGACACCCCGCAGGGCACAAAAGTGAATATGGGAGCTTTCCCGAGTGGCCAATGGGGACAGACTGTAAATCTGCTGCGTAATGCTTCGGTGGTTCGAATCCACCAGCTCCCACCAAAATCCCGTCTGCGTAGGCAGGCGGGATTTTTCATGCAAAAATGCACCTGGCAAATGATGATCCGAAAGGTATCAGGGTATGTATTACGAGATAAAAACCGACCGGCTGCTTTTAAGGCCCCTGAATCTCTCTGACTGGGCAACCGTTCATGCATATGCCGGCGACGAAGAGAATACAACGTACATGCTGTGGCTGCCCAACGACACGGCCGAGGAGACAAAACAGTTTTTGAGCCGCGTGACCGATGAATGGAAAAAAGCCGCCCCGGACTATTATGAGTTTGCCATTGTGTTTGAGGGGGTGCAGGTCGGCGCCATCTCCGTTGCGCTGAATGACGCAAGAGACACCGGGGAGCTGGGATGGGTCCTGAATAAACGGTATTGGAAAAGAGGCATCGCAGCAGAGGCCGCCTTTGCGATCAAAGAGTTTGCCCTGGATGTGCTGAAGCTTCGAAAACTGGTCGCCCATTGCGACAGCAGAAACACCCCTTCCGCCGATCTGATGCGGAAACTGGGCATGACGCTGGAGTCGGACACCGGCACAAGGACCTATCCCAAAAGCGGGGAGACCGCGCGGGAGCTTACCTATTCGCTCTCCGTTCCCTGAGGAACGGCAGCCGCCCTGCCAAGGCCCCGCGGCGGCCGCCGCAAAACCGCCTGCGCAAAAGCGGAGGAAACGCAAGGAAGCTGCGTCCTTTTGGGGAGCAGGCCACTTCCCTTTCCGCATCCAATTTGTGCAATGGCCGTTGCTTTTAATTTTGCGGTGCAGCCCTGCCCGGCGTCGGCTTTTTCGTCCGCCAAAGTTTGCACCCACTGTGCCTGCTGGCGTTTTCTTTTCCGCCTGTTCGTGGTATACTATATCCCAGTATGAAAGCCCAATCCCCCGCCCTGCGGGGCAAAAAGGAGAAATGTACAAGATGGATCAGAAATTTATGCAGCTGTACGCCGACTTTATCGTCAAGGTGGGCGTGAACGTGCAGCCGCGGCAGAACTTTATCGTCCGCTGCCCGGTGACCATGCCGGAGTTTGCCCACGCCTGCGCCCGCGCCGGCTACGAGGCCGGCGCCAAGCGGGTGGTGGTGCGCTGGGAGGACGAGCGCCTGTCCCGCATCGACATGGAGCTGGCCGCCGAGGAGGACCTGAAGGCCATGAAGCCCTACGAGCTGCGCAGCTGGCTGGACTTTGCCGAGGACCCGGACGGCTGCTGCACGCTGGCCATCCATGCCGCCGACCCGGAAGCCTACGCCGGGCTGGACGCCGGCAAGCTGAACCGGGTCAACCTGGCCCGCCGCACCGTGCTGAAGCCCTGGCAGGAGTACACCATGAACGACCGCGTCCAGTGGTGCGTGGCGGCGGTGCCCGCCCCCGGCTGGGCCGCCAAGGTGTTCCCCGGCATGCCGGTGGACGAGGCGATGGAAAAGCTGTGGGCCGTGATCTTTGAGGTCTGCCGCGTGACCACCGGCGACCCGGTGTCCGCCTGGAAAGAGCACGTGGCCAAAACCAAGGCCCGCCGCGACCAGCTGAACGCCTGGCAGCTGGACAGCGTCCGCATGACCAGCGCCAACGGCACCGACCTGACCGTCGGCCTGGCCGAGGACGCCACCTGGGAGGGCGCTTCCAGCGTGGGCGAGAACGGCGTGGAGTTTATCGCCAACGTCCCCACCGAGGAGGTGTTCACCGCGCCCCACCGCGACAGGGTCGACGGCGTCGTTTACGGCACCCGGCCCTACGTCTACAACGGCCAGCTGATCGACGGCTGGCATGTGACCTTCCGGGACGGCAAGGTGGTGGAGCACGGCGCCGAGAAAAACGCCGACCTGCTGGGCGAGCTGCTCTCCACCGACGAGAACGCCTGCCGCATCGGTGAGTTTGCGCTGGTGCCGGCCTCCAGCCCCATCCGCAAAAGCGGCGTGCTGTTCTATAACACCCTGTTCGACGAGAACGCCGCCTGCCACATCGCCTTTGGCGCCGGCTACCCCACCAACATTGCGGGCGGCCGCGGCATGACCCGCGCCCAGCTGCTGGAAAAGGGGCTGAACGACTCGGCCATCCACGAGGACGTGATGGTGGGCGCCGCGGACAGCCGCGTCACCGGCCTGCGCAAAAACGGCGAGACGGTGGAGATCTTCCAAGACGGTGAGTGGGCGTTCTGACCGCCCCACGGCACTATCTGTTTTTCCGGCGCGCCGCCGTTTTGGCGCGCCGTGCTCCGGGGATGGTTCCATTCCCGGAGCTTTTTGCGGCCGGGGCAGGCGGATGCCTGCCCCTTGGGAGGGATCTTTTTTGTCAACTGCATTCAAACGCTGCGTCCGGTTTTTCCGGGCCGAAACGGTGCTTTCGGCGGCGGTCTGCCTGGCGGCGGTGTCCGCCTTTCTGGTCCCGCCGGACGCGGGCTATCTGGACTATGTGGACTGGGACACGCTGGCACAGCTGTTCAGCCTGATGGCCGTGATGAAGGGGTTCCAGCAGGCGGGGCTGTTCAACTTTCTTGGCAGCCGGCTGCTGGGCCGCGTGCGCACCAGCCGGGGCATGCTGCTGGTGCTGGTGTTCCTGCCCTTCTTTTTCAGCATGGTCGTCACAAACGATGTGTCGCTGATCACCTTTGTGCCGTTTGCCTCCATCGTACTTACCATGGCGCAGCAGCGGCGGCTGCTGGTGCCGCTGGTCGTGCTGCAGACGCTGGCCGCCAACCTGGGCAGCATGCTGACGCCCATGGGCAACCCGCAGAACCTGTACCTCTACGCCCGGTCCGGCATGGGGTTCGGCGCGCTGTGCGGGCTGATGCTGCCGTATGTGGCGCTGTCCGGCGTGTGCCTGGCCATTGCGGGGGCGCTGCTGCCCTCGCAGCCCATCGGGACGGTGCGGGTGGACGCCGCCATCCGCCGCCCCCGGCTGCTGGCGGTGTACGGCGCCGGGTTTGCGCTGTGCCTGCTGGCGCTGTTCGGCCTGCTCCCGCCGCTGGCGGTGGCCGCCGTGACGGCGGTCTACCTGGCGGCGACCGACCGCAAGCTTCTGGCCGGCGTGGACTACTCGCTGCTGGGGACGTTCATCGCTTTCTTTGTCTTTATCGGCAACGTCGGGCGGGTGGAGCCTTTCCGCGAGTTTCTGGTCTCGGTGCTGGAGGGCCGCGTCGAGATGGTCGCCGTGTTGGCCAGCCAGGTCATCAGCAACGTGCCGGCGGCGCTGCTTTTGTCCGGCTTCACCCAGGACTGGCCCGCCCTGATCGTCGGCTGCAATCTGGGCGGCCTGGGCACGCTGATCGCATCGATGGCAAGCCTGATCTCCTACAAGCAGGTCAGCCGCGAAGCGCCGGAACAGCGCGGGCGCTATTTTGCGCTGTTCACCGCCGCCAATGCGGCGCTGCTGGTTTTGCTGCTGGTGTTCGGCCTGGCGCTGTGACCGCATTTTACCGCGCCGGCTTTGGGGAAACCGCAGCCCCGTTTTTCCCGCGGCCCGGGTGCGCCATGCCCCGGCCGCAGGATTTTTGCGCCCGCGATTTTCCTGATCGGAAAATATTTTATTTCCATTTTGGAGAATTTTGCTCTGTTCTTTTGCTCTGTCCCGTCGTATACTGGGCTTACACCAGAAAACCGAAGGGAGTTTTGGATATGCAGGTACAGCTTGCCGAACAGATCCGTACCTTCCGCCGCGAAAAGCACCTGACCCAGGAACAGCTGGCCGAGGTGCTGGGCGTGACGGTGGGCACCGTCTCCAAATGGGAGGGCGGCAGCTCGACCCCGGACCTTTCGCTGATCATGGAGCTGGCCGACTTTTTTGGCACATCGGTGGACGTGCTGCTGGGCTACCGGCAGCAGAGCGCCAGCCTGGCGTCCACGCTGGCCCGGCTGCGGGCGCTGTGCAGCGGCAAGCAGTACGACGAGGGCCGCCGGGAAGCCGAGAAGGCGGTCAAACAGTTCCCCAACAGCTTTGACGTGATCTACCAGAGCGCCGCTTTGATGCAGATGATCGGCATGGAGGAAGGCGACCTGTCCGCCGCCCGCCGCGCCGAGGAGCTGTACGCCCGCGCGCTGGAGCTGTTTGACCAGAACGCCGACCCCAAGATCAGCCGGGTGGGCATTTATAACAGCCTGGCCAGCATCGCGCTGAGCCTGGACGAGACCGACCGCGCGGTGGAGCTGCTGAAACAGAACAATGTGGAGGGGCTGAACAACGCCGCCATCGGCCAGGCGCTGGCGCGCGGCGGCGCCCACCGCGGCGAGGCGCTGGACTATCTGGAGATCGCCCTGCTGCGGCTGCTGGCACAGCTGACCTCGATCTGCATGGGGTATCTGAACACCGGCGAATCGGGCGGCAGCCGGGATACGGCCGAGGCCCGCGCGCTGATCCTGGTGGTCTGCGGCTTTTTCGACGGCCTGCGGCAGCCCGGCAGCCTTTCGCCGATGGACAAGTACATCCCGGTCCTGCGGGCCGGGTGCGCGCTCCTGTCCGAAAAGCAGGGCCTGGCCGGCCAGGCCGAGGACGACCTGCGCGCGGCGTTTGTGCTGGCGCAGAAGTATGACGCATCGCCCGTCGGGCTGGAAGTGCTGCGCTTTATCCGCCCCGCCACGCTGCGGCAGGCCAGGGTCGTGGACGACATGGGCCCCACCGCCCGCGACGGCGTGGAAAAATTCCTGCAGGAAAACCAGGCGGAATACCCCCGCCTGCACCAGATCTGGGAGGGATTGTGCCATGAAAGCAAAGAATCGTGACATTTTGCACCGCCGCCGGCAGTTTACCCGGCTGTTTTACCATCACAACCACGGCAGCCTTATCCTGGCCATGGCGGCAACCCTTCTGGGTGCCGGGCTGAACCTGGCGCTGTCCTGGCTGCTGCAGCAGACGCTGGACCTGGCTGCCGGCACCGGCGCCACCTGGACGCTGAGGCAGCTGATCCTGTTTGCTCTGGGGCTGCTGGCCTGCTGTGTGGTGATAGACGCGATGTCCGCCTATGCGCGGCCAAAGTTTTTATCCCGCGCCATCGCCCAGTACCGGGAATACGCCTACGCCGAACTTTTGAAGAAAAACCTGACCTCCTTTACGCGGGAAAACACCTCCGTCTATCTCTCGGCACTGTCCAACGACGCCAACAGCATCGAGACAAACTACCTGCAAAAAATGTTTGAATTTTGGGGCGATGCGGTGCTGTTTGCCGGCGCACTGGCCATGATGTTCTGGTACAGCGTGCCGCTGGCCCTGGTGGCGCTGGTGCTTTCGGCATTGCCGCTGGCCGTATCGATGCTGCTGGGGCCACGGCTGGCAAAGGCCGAGACCAGGGTCTCGGCCGAAAACGCAGCATACGTGGCGGCATTGAAGGAGGGGCTGAGCGGCTTCTCGGTGGTAAAGAGCTTCCAGGCCGAGCGGGAAGCCTTTGACCTGTTTGCCAAAAACAGCCGGCGGGTGCAAACCGCCAAGTGCCGCAGGCTGCGCATCGGCTCGATCCTAGGGTCGGTGGGGTCCACGGCGGGGGCGGTGGCGCAGCTGGGCGTCTTTCTCACCGGCTGCTGGATGGCGCTTTCCGGCTGGGGCGTCACGCCGGGCGTGATGGTCATTTTTGTCAACCTGATGGGCTGCGCCAATCTGTTTGTCTCGGCCCTGCCGGACTTTGTCTCCAATCACACCGCCTGCAACGCCCTGATCGACAAGCTGGTCGGCGCGCTGGCCGTCAACCTGCAAACGGCGGGCAGGGCCATCCCCCGCCGGCTGGAGCAAGGCATCGCGGTGGAGGGCCTGACCTTTGGGTACGCCCCCGGTCAGCCGGTGCTGCACGGGGTCACGGCCCGGTTTGCGGCCGGCAAAAGCTACGCGGTGGTGGGGGCTTCCGGCAGCGGCAAGTCGACGCTGCTGCGCCTGCTGATGGCGGGCGGCAGCGGCTACGAGGGCAGCATCCGCTACGACGGCGCCGAGCTGCGCGAGGTCAGCACCGACTCGCTGTACGAGCTGGTGTCGCTGGTGGAGCAGAACGTCTTTGTGTTTGACAGTTCCATCCGCGACAATATCACGATGTTCCGCGATTTTCCGCAGGAGCAGGTGGACCGGGCGGTGCGGCTTTCCGGCCTGCAGCCGCTGATCGAAGCCAAGGGCGAAAGCTACCAGTGCGGTGAGAACGGCGCGAACCTTTCCGGCGGCGAGCGGCAGCGCATCTCGATCGCGCGCAGCCTGCTGCGCCAGGCGCCGGTGCTGCTGGTGGACGAGGCCACCGCCGCCCTGGACAAGGAGACGGCCTTCCAGGTATCCGGCGCGATCCTGGACCTGGACGGCCTGACCCGCATCGTGGTCACCCACGCGCTGGACGAGGCGCTGCTGCGCCGGTACGACGGCATCCTGGTGCTGAAAAACGGCGCCGTGGCCGAGTGCGGCCGCTTTGACGAGCTGATGGCCCGGAAGGGGTATTTCTACTCGCTGTACACGGTGGCGCAGTGACAGGGTCTTTTCCTCCGCAGCGGGGGATCTATCAGCAAGGGCAGGCCGCATGTGCGGCCTGCCCTTAGCGGAGTGCGCACAAGGAAGCTTTGCCGCAAAATCTATCAAAAACAGGCCGTTGGCTGCGTTGCCGTCGCTTGGCGTCCACAAAGGACGCCGGCGTTCCGGCGCCTTGCCACCAACCCGTTTTTGCGATTTTTCGGTGCTTCGCAGTTTTGCTGCTCGCGCAGCAAAACCAAAGCTTCCTTATGCTTACTCCGCATTCCCTGCTGTCTGCTGTTATTTATGATTTATATTGTTCCCGCGCGTGCGGCATCACACCTGGCCGTCGGCGCAGGCGTCGGCGTCAAAGTTCAGCCGCTTTTCCTCAATGACCAGCGGGCGGTTCATGACGCGGGCGTTCATGCTCATGACATACTCGCCCAAAAAGCCCAGGAACACCAGCTGTACGCCGCCCATAAAAAAGACGGCGATCATCATCGGCGCATAGCCGGCCGTGAAGGACTGCCAGAACAGCAGCTTGGCGACCAGGTAAAACAGCGCCACCACAAAGCTGACCATTGCGATGCCAAAGCCCAAAAACGTCGCCAGGCGCATGCCCACCTTGGTGTAGCTGGTAAAACTGAGCATGGCGGCGTCGTACAGCGTATACAGGTTGTTGTGGGTCTTGCCGGCGCGGCGGCGGGGCTGCTCGTACTCGATCTCTTTGCGCTCCGGGCCCAGCTCGGCCACAATGCCGCGGATAAAGGGCGTGGGGTCGTGCAGGTCCCGCAGCGTTTGGATAAAGCTTTTGTCATACAGGCCGAACCCGGTGAACTGCTCGATCATCTCGACGCTGCTCATCTTGCGGATGATCTTGTAATAGCAGCCGCGCAGAAAGTACATGACCGGATTCTCCCGGCTGCGGGTCTTTTTGCCGATGACGATCTTGTAGCCCTTCTCCCACTCAGCCACAAATTTGGGGATCAGCTCCACCGGGTCCTGGAAGTCGGCGCAGATGGTGATGGTGCAGTCGCCGCTGGTGTGGATCATGCCATAATAGGGGCTGTTGAACTGGCCGAAGTTTTTGCTGTTGAAGATTGCCTTGACGTGCCTGTCCCGGGCGCAGATCTCCTCGATGATGCTGCGGGTCCTGTCGGTGCTTTTGTTGTCGATGAACAGGATCTCGTAGTCATAGGCCGGGCAGCTTTTTTGCAGTTCGTCCCGCACGGCCTCGTAGATGGGGCGGGCGTTTTCCTCCTCGTTGTAGGTGGGGATCATGACCGAGATGGTCTTTTTTGCCTTGTCCTGCGTGTTATTCATGGTTTGCAGCTTCCTCTCTCACCCAGGCGATGGTCTCGCGGATGCCGGTCTCAAAGGGCGTACGCGGCGCAAATCCGGTGTCCTGCCACAGCGCCGTCAGGTCTGCTTCCAAATGCATGACCTGGTTGGGCGCATAGGGCACCTGGCCAAATCCCAGCGGCAGCGCCGGGTCGATGGCGTCCCGCATCGTTTCAATGTATTCCCGCAGCGGCCGCGCCTGCCCGCTGCCCAGCGGGTAAACAGCGCCGTCGTGCCCCCGCTGCGCCATGCGCACAAGGGCATCGGCGGCGTCGGCGGCGTACAGATAATCCCACAGCTGTTCGCCGGCGGTCAGCGGCGGGCACTGCCCGGCCAGCAGTTTACGGATGGTGGCTGTGACCATGGTGTTTGGCCCGTCGTGGGGCCCATACACCGAAAGCACCCGCGCCCAGATGCCGGCAAGCCCCAGGGCTTTACACTCGGCACGGGCCATCTGCCCGGCGCAGAGCTTTGCCATTCCGTAGCCGGTCTGCGGGAAAGCGGGGGTATCGGGGCGGAGTTTACCCTCCACGCTCCCGTACTCCGCCTGGCTGCCAACGCCCACAAACACCTGGCAGCCCAGCGCATGGGCGGCGCGCACCGCCTGCAGCGTGTTGAAGATGTTCTCGGTCTGGGCGGGCATATCGTTGCGGCCGGGACCGATAGTATGCGCCCAGGCCAGGTGGAAAAATGCGTCCGCACGGGGCTGGCCGTCCATCCGTTCCGCCAGCAGCCAGGGCAGGGTGTCCAGCACGGTGGCGTCGCACTCCACCTGATGCAGGTCCGGGTGCCGGGGCAGCGCGGCGGCGCGGGGGCTGCCGGGGCGGCAGACGGCATAAACCGTCACCCCGGCATCCAGCAGATGCCGGCACAGCGCCATGCCGATGGCCCCGGTCGGCCCGGTGACAACGGCGGTTTGCAGTTTGCGTTCGGTCATGGATCACTGCTCCTCCACCAGCGGGATAAACATGTTGCGTTCCAGCTCCTCCCGCGGCAGGAAAGGCGCCAGATCCTCCAGCGGCGGGCTGACCAGCGTGCCGTCCGGCAGCCGCTTGGTGCTGGATTTCGGCTCCCATACCTGGGTGGTGTTGGTGAAGATCTCGCAGATGGCATAGCCGGGCCGGGCCAGCGTGTCGGTCACCGCCTGCTTCATCTCGTCATTGGAGTGGGCCGAGAAATAGGGGTAGCCGAAAGCCTCGGCGATTTTGCGGTATTCGGGGAAGCTCAGGTCGCCGCTCTCCGGGCCGACGCCCACCTTGCAGTGATCCTTGAACAGATTGTTCTGGGTGATGCGGATGGAGTGGTAGCCCTGGTTGTTGATAAGGAAGATCTTGATGGGAAGCCGGTTGGTGACGATGGTCTGCAGCTCCTGCAGGTTCATCATGATAGAGCCGTCGCCCTCCAGGCAGACGGTGTCCCGTCGGCCGCCGGCGATGCACAGCCCCACCGCCGCGGGCAGGCCGTACCCCATGCTGGCGATGGCACTGTTGATGATAAACCGTGTGCCCCGCTTGATGCAGTAGTCCTGGTGGCCCACCACACAGCAGGCGCCGTTGGAGACAGCGGTCAGGCTGTTTTCGGGCAGCTGCTCGCTCATGTACCGCATAAAGGCGAACACATTGCAGTAGCCGTCATCCTCGGCCCAGTGGCGGGGCAGCGTGACGGGATAGGTTTTCTTCCAGTTTTGGCAGGCGGACAGCCATTCGGGGCCGGCAAACCAGGGGGCGTCCGGCGCAGCGCCGGCGGCATCCAGCGCGGCGCCCAGCTTTTGCAGAAAGTCCTTTGCGTCGGCCCAGACGGGCATGTCCACATGGATGGTGTGCTTTTTCATCTCGGCCCGGTCGATGTCCACCATGATGACCTTGGCGGCACGCGCCCAGGTGGCAAAATTGTAGCCGGTCTGCCGGATGGAGATGCGGGTGCCGATGGCCAGCACCAGATCGGCGTTCTGCACCGCAAAGTTGCCGGCGCGGTCGCCCATGTTGCCACCGCGGCCCACGTACAGCGGGTGGGCGTCCTCGATCAGGTCCACCGAGTTCCAGTAGGTCGCCACCGGCACGCCCAGTTTTTCCAGCATGGTGCGGAAAGCCGCATACCCGCCGGACAGCCGGATGCCGCCGCCCGCATAGATCACCGGGCGTTTGGCCGCGCGCACCGCGTCCAGCACCTGGCGGATGGTGTCCCCGGTCACAGGCGGGGGCAGCTGGGCGTCGTCCTCAGCCGGGTCGTAGCCGGGCAGCGTGTCGGGGTCGATGGAACTGCCCTGGAAGTTGACGGGGATGTCCACCCACACCGGGCCGGGGCGGCCGGTGGTGGCCAGGTGCCAGGCTTTTTCCAGCGCGAAGCGGATGTCCCGCGGGTCCTCGATCATGGCGGCGTACTTGGTCATGGGCTGTACCGACTTGACGATGTCGTACTCCTGGTCGCCCACCGCGCGCAGGGGCAGACCGCCGGTGAACTGCATGGCGTACCGGGCGGTGGTATCGTACCGCACCTGGCCGGAGACAATGAACATGGGGATGGAGTCCAGCCATCCGCCCACCACGCCGGTGAGGGCGTTGGTGCCGCCGGGCCCGGTGGTGACGCAGACCGCCGCGATGCGGTTGTCCAGCCGGGCATAGGCCTCCGCCGCAATGGCGCAGGCCTGCTCGTGGTGGTTGTAGGTGACGTGCAGGGCCGGGTGGTGGCCAAGCGCATCGTTCAAGTGCATGGCGCCGCCGCCCACCACCGAGAACACGTCGGTGACGCCGTGGGCGGCAAGAAAGTCGGCGACGTAGTCGGCGAGACGTTGGGTCATCATGTATCCCTCATTCCAAATTATGTCGGGAATCAATCATCGAATGGTATAAAAATCCCAACACTTTATAATGCAGTGAACAGGCAAGAGCAGCCAACTTATATTTTTTCTCAATGTATGGCGCAAGTAGAATGGATTTCAGATGCATCCGAATAAACCGAAGAATTTCTTTCGCAATCACTTTATCATATTGTTTGCCACGTGCCATAGCTACAATCATTGCCAGGTATTCAACTGCCATATAGTTGCCTATCTGTTCTTCACATCTCGGGTATTGCCGACACATCTCGTCACATATTTTTTTATA
>DSLFR04102__coassemble_1404_pt1 | contig 13171 bp, 12 predicted proteins | sample DSLFR04102__metabat2_low_PE_018 | metagenome-assembled genome bin DSLFR04102 | reverse complement strand
AGCTGGACGAGGCGTTTTCCAAGCTGGGGCAGGTGGACGAGAGCGCGGCGGCCGCCCAAAGCGCCCAGGCGGCCGCGGCCGCCAGCGCCCAGGCGGCTGCCCAAAGCGCCCGGGATGCCCGGCAGGCGGCGGAGTCGCTGACCGGGCTGCCGGCGGTGACCGAGGCAGACAACGGAAAATTTTTGCGGGTGGCCGGCGGCGTGTGGGCCGCCGAGGCGGTGCCCAGCGCGGAGGAGGCGAGCTTTTGAGATGAGCGAGTATCTGATCCAGGACAGCACGCTGGCGGGTATCTGCGACGCGGTGAGGGTCCGCAACGACTGGGACGACCCGGTGGCGGTGACGGACCTGAAAAACGGCATCGGCTGGCTGCGGCCGGTCAACCTGCTGGACGGCGGCAGCCTGACCGATATGAGCAAATTTACCATCCCGCAGGGGGCGTGGTTTACCTTTGAGCAGGTGACCGACCTGACAGTGGTCAATACCGTGTGGCCCAGGGCACTGAAATGGACCTGCACCCAGCAGGTGCCGGAGGGGACCTATCTGCGCATTTTGCAGAGCATTTCTACTGCGCCGACCACGATGCTTGTGACCAACTGGACCATGTATATCCAGATGTACAACCCCGCCGCCACGGCGCTGAACGTGCGCTGGTACCGGCAGTACGACCCAAACGCCAGCCAAACCAGCGGGACCTATTCGGTGGCGGCCGGCGGAACAGGCATCAGCACGGCAAGCTCGGCCTGGACCAAAGGTGTGGCCAGTATCATCCGGCCGGTGATCCGCATCGACGTGGGCGGGCCCATCGAGGTGGGGCAGGAGTTTTACCTGCTGGGCATCGGTGCGATCGGCACGGACAGCCGGTATGTCAGCGACGTGGGGCAGGTCTGCACCCTGCTGGGACTGACGGAAGAGACGGTACAGGCGCAGGCGGCGCCTGCGGGAAAGACGCCGGCGGAAGGCTCCGGCAGCCAGGGCGGTGCAGCCCCCGCTTGGGGCCCCGACCCGCAGGAGGCCGCAAAGACCCGGTTTGACCCGCCCCCGGCGGAGGAAGAGGAGGAACTGCAATGAGACTGAAAACAAACGAAGTGCTATTTACCTGGCCGCTGGCCGCGCATACCATCACCGCCGGCTGGTATTACAGCGACGGCAGCCTGCACCGGGCCATCGACCTGCGGGCGGCCGTGGGCACGCCGGTCTGTGCGGCCGAGGACGGCACGGTGGACTGGGTGCAGACCTGGGACGGCCGCAGCACCGGCGGCGACCAGAGCTACGGCAACCTGGTGCGCATCCGCCACGCCGACTATAACGGCGGCAAATTGCAGACGCTGTACGCCCATTTGCAGCGGGTGACGGTCAAAAACGGGCAGGCCGTCCGGGAGGGAGAGGTCATCGGCTACAGCGGCAATACCGGCAACTCCACCGGCCCGCACATGCACTTTGAGGTTCGGCTGAACGGCACCCGCTGCAACCCTTTGAACTGGCTGGACGATGACTTCAGCTGCGCATACAGTACCGTGCGGCTGGGCAGCTACACCAGTGTCAAGCGCCCGGCGGAGGGCGCGGCGGCCCCGGCGCTGCAGACGCTGGTGATGACGCTGCCGGACGGCGGCGCGGCCGCCGAGATCGCGGCCAGGGCTGCTGCGCTGCAGCTGCCGGTGAGCGTGCAGGTCACGGCGGGCCCGGCCAGCGCCGGCGACGCGGCAGAACTGCGGGCCATGGCGCAGGCGGCCGGCGGCACGGTGCGCACTGCGGGGTAACGGCCGTGACCGGCGAGCAGATCGCCCAGCTGACGGCTGCGCTGACGCCGCTGCTGGGGGCGGTGTGCGGCTACCTGGCCGGACGGCTGCAGGCGGCGGCCAGGCGGGCAGACGGGCGGGAGGACAATGCCCGGAAACAGCAGGCCGCGCTGGTGGACGGGGTGAAAAGCCTGCTGCGGGGGCAGATCCTGGACGACGGGCTGCGCTACCTGGAACAGGAGAGCATCCCGCCCGGTGCGCTGGAGACGCTGGAAAGCCAGCACGATGCCTACGTCCGCCTGGGCGACGGAGACAAAAGCATCAACGACATTGTGGACCGCTGCCGGCGGCTGCCCATCTGCAGCGGCCGGCGGGCAGGGTGAACAAAAGGAGGAACGGGATATGAAATACACCAAACGCAACTGGGCGGCCTGGGCGGCTGCCGCGGGCATCCGCGCCGCCAAGACCTTTGGCCAGTCGGCGGCCGCCGTGCTGGTCAGCAGTGCGGTCATCCGGGAGGTGGACTGGGCGCTGGTGCTGGGCACCGCCGCGCTGGCGGCCCTGGCCAGCCTGGCCACCAGCCTGGCCGGCCTGCCGGAGCTGCCCGACGCCGACGGCGACGGCATCCCGGACAGCGCGGAGGGACCGGAGAGCTGAAATTGCCTGCCAGCGGTTGACCTGCCTGCGGCCAGAGGCTATAATAGACAAAATAGGGCACTGCGACGGATCCCGCCCACGAAAGGAGGACGCCATGCCCGGTACACTGTATCTTGTGGCTACGCCCATCGGCAACCTGGACGATATGCCGCCGCGGGTGGCGGCCACCTTTGCCGCGGCGGATTTTGTCGCCGCCGAGGATACCCGCGTCACGCTGCGGCTGCTGAACCATCTGGGGCTGAAAAAGCCGATGGTCAGCTATTATGAGCACGCGCTGCACCACGGCGCGGCCATTTTGGCGCGTATCCAGGCCGGCGAGGACTGCGCCCTGTGTTCGGACGCAGGCATGCCCTGCATCAGCGACCCCGGCGCGGTATTGGTGCGCGACGCACTGGACGCCGGTATCCGGGTGGTGCCGGTGCCGGGGGCGTCGGCCTGCATTACGGCGCTGGCAGTCTCTGGCCAGGACACGGCGCGGTTTGTGTTTGAAGGGTTCCTGCCCCGGCCCAAAAAGGAGCGCCGGGCCCGGCTGGAGGCATTGCGGCGGGAGGAACGGACCATCCTGTTGTACGAGGCCCCGCACAGGCTGCGTGCGACCCTGGAGGATCTGAGCGGGGCGCTGGGGGCCGAACGGTCGGTGACCCTGTGCCGGGAGCTGACCAAGCTGCACGAGGAGATCGTCAAGACCACGCTGGGCGCGGCGGCCGGGCATTACCGCCAGGCCGAACCGCGGGGCGAGTATGTGCTGGTGGTGGCGGGCGCGCAGCCCGGCGGCGCCGACGCGGCCCCCCTGACCAGACAGGACGTGGTGGCGGCGGCCCGGCAGCTGCTGGCGGACGGCGCAAGCCCTGCGGCGGCGGCCAAACAGGCGGCGGCGGGCACCCCCTTTGCCCGCGGGGAGATCTATAAAGAGCTGCTGGCGGACCGGGCCGGCCCCGATGCGGACCGGCCGGACGGCGGCGAATGAGGTGTTGAGATGAGTGAATCCCGTTTGCTGGTGGTCAGCGACGTGCACGGGCGGCTGCCCGCGCTGCGCTGGGTGCTGAAAAACGAGACGGCCGATGCAATGTTCTTTTTGGGCGACGGCCTGTACGACCTGGACGGCGCGGTGAACCTGCTGCCCCGGCCGCTGCCCTACCCGGTATACCGGGCGCGGGGCAACTGTGACATCGGCTTTCCCGACCCGGCCGAGGGGCTGGCGCCTTTTGGCGGGGTGCTGTTTTTTTACACCCACGGCCACCTGTACGGCGTTAAAAGCGAGTACGACCGCCTGGCCGAGGCCGCCCAGGCCCGCGGCGCCGACGTGGCGCTGTTTGGCCATACCCACCACCGCACGCTGGTCTACGACAAGGTGCCGGACGTGCCCACGCTGTTCAACCCCGGAAGTTTGCGGGACGAGGGCTGCTACGGCGTGATCACGGTGCGCGACGGCCGGTGCAGCTACGAGTGGAAAAATGTGCCGCAGTAAAGTGCGAGCGGCAAAAGAAAACAAAGGTGCTGCAAATTGACGAAATTTTGAGGCTTTGTTTTCTATATAGAACCGCGCAGGGCGCGGCGGAAAAATGCAACCGTAAAGCGAGGTAAATTCCATGGAACCCCAAATGATCCTGACGATTGTCCTGGCGGTGATCGCCTGCGTGGTGGTGGGCATCGTCTACTACCGCCTTGTTACCAAGGAGCGCAGCGGCCAGCAGCATGCCGGCGCGGTCAACGCCGCCCCCGGCGACGATACCCCATACAGCGACCGGGGCGCCAACGGGGCGTTTCTGCGCAGGCTGCGCACCGCGGCCGCCCGCCGCGATGTGGCCATGCTGGTCACCGACCCGGCCAAGACGCCTTTTGCGGCGCTGATCGTCGGGCCCCACGGCGTGACGGCCGTGTATGCGGTGGACTACGACGGCACCATCTACGGCGGCAGCGACGAGGAGTGGGTGCAGATGAAGGACGGCGTGCGCCGCACCTTCGAGAACCCCCTGCGCGCCGCCGAGACGGCCCGCCGCGCCCTGCGGGAGACCATCAACCAGGGCAATTTCCGCCCGTTTATGATCGACGCCCGCGTGGTGATGACCGCCCCTAAGGCGGAACTGGCCATCCCCCGCGGCGTGAGTTACTACACCCCCAAGACCTTTGCCGCCTACGTGCAGGATTCGCAGGATCTGGCCAACGACCGCCGGGTGGACCAGGAGGCGCTGAAAGCCTTCCTTCAGGAGCATTTCTGCTGAGAGAGAACGGCATAGCCGGCGCGCATACCCTGCCATTGAAAAGAAGTATTTGCACATCGGCCGGGCCGGTGGTATCCTTATGGATGCACCGGCCCGGCTTTTTTGCTGCCGGCACGCAGCCCGGCGGGGCGGCTATGCGCCGATCCGCCGCAGCCCGTGCCGCGGGCCGCCAGGAGAGGGCGCACAGCGCCAGACAGGGAGGACAACCAAATGGAAAAATCGAAGGTCTACTTTACCGATTTCCGCACCCGGCTGGGCGAGGGCCTGCCCACCAAGCTCAAGCGGCTGATGAAACAGGCCGGCATTGAAAAGATCGACATGCAGGGCAAGTTTGTCGCCATCAAGATGCATTTCGGCGAGCTGGGCAACCTGGGCTTTCTGCGCCCCAACTACGCCAAAGCGGTGGCCGACGTGGTCAAGGAGCTGGGCGGCAAGCCGTTTTTGACCGACTGCAACACCCTTTACCCCGGCAGCCGCAAAAATGCGCTGGAGCACCTGTACTGCGCCTGGGAGAACGGCTTTACCCCCATGACGGTGGGCTGCCCCATCCTGATCGGCGACGGCCTGAAAGGCACCGACGACATCGCGGTGCCGGTGCAGGGCGGCGAGTACATCAAGGAAGCCCGCATCGGCCGCGCCGTTATGGACGCGGACATCATCATCAGCCTGAACCACTTCAAAGGGCACGAGCAGGCGGGCTTCGGCGGCGCCATCAAGAACCTGGGCATGGGCTGCGGCAGCCGCGCCGGCAAAAAGGAGCAGCACTGCAACGGCATCCCCCTGATCCACGAGGACAAGTGCCGCGGCTGCCGCCGCTGCCAGCGGGAGTGTGCCAACAACGGTCTGGTCTTTGACGAGGCCGCCCGCAAGATGCACATCGACCCCAATGCCTGCGTGGGCTGCGGCCGCTGCATCGGCGCCTGCAACTTTGACGCCATCGAGTTTGCCAACTGGGCCGCGGTCAAGGAGCTGAACTGCCGCATGGCCGAGTACGCCAAGGCGGTGGTGGACGGGCGGCCCAGCTTCCATGTATCGCTGGTGCAGGACATTTCGCCCAACTGCGACTGCCACGCCGAGAACGACGCCCCCATCCTGCCGGATATCGGCATGTTTGCGGGCTTTGACCCGCTGGCGTTGGACCAGGCCTGCGTGGACGCCTGCCTGGCCCAGCAGCCGCTGCCCAACAGCCAGCTGAGCGACAACATGGCAAAGCCCGGTTTCCACGACCACCACGACCATTTTGAGAACTCCACCCCGGAGTCCGAGTACAAGACCTGCCTGGCCCACGCCGAAAAGATCGGCCTGGGCAGCCGTGCATACGAGCTGGTCACCATGAAGTGAAGCGTTGCGGCATAAAAACGCGATAATGCGGCGATAAAAGCGCCGAACCGGAACGGCCTCCCGCACCCGTTGGATTTACGGGGCGGGAGGCCGTTCTTTTTTGGCCGTGCGGACCGCGGCGGACGGTTCAGGGGGCGGAGGGCTGCCCCACAAAATACACCGCGGTGTCGGCGTTCTCGTAAGCGGGGGTCAGGGCGGGGGCGCTGCCGGGGAACCGTTTGGACCATACAAGGCAGGAGATGCCCTCCTTCCGGCACAGCGCCTGCAGCGCGTCGGCGCCGGTGTCGGCGTCAAACAGCCGGGCGACCACGGCGCGGCGGTGCTCCACCGTCTGCTGCGGCACGCCCATATTGCTCATGGCGTAGGTCCAGCCCTCCATGTAGCACTGCACGCCGGAAAATGCCGTGTATACGTTGGAAATGCCGTCCTCGCCGGACGGTGGCGGGGCGCTGCTGGTGCGGTTGGTGGCAAACACCGTGCCGGCGGGGGCGTTGGCGCGCAGCCAGAGGGCAGCCTCCTCGTCGCAGGCGGTGACGGCGCCGGGCCGGTCGACCGGCCCGGCCAGCCCCGCGGTGCGCGCCAGCTGGACGCCGCCGGCGCGGCACAAAGCCAGCGCCATGCAGAGGGCGGTGCAAAGCCCCGCCGCGCCGCACGCCCACCCGGCGGCGGAAAACAGGCCGGAGCGGCGCAGGCTTGGCAGCTGCTCCACCGCCAGCAGCGTCATACAGAGCATGCCGAACAGCGCAAAGTAGATCTGGCTGGAGCTTTCGTGCCAGAACAGGTGATAGGCGAGGAAGCCGCCCACCGCCCCGGCGTGGGCCAGCGTGTGGGCGGGGTCCAGCCGGGGCAGACGCCGCAGCGCCGCCGGGACCCCGCGCAGCCAGAGCAGGAACTGGAAGGGCAGCATCAGGAAACTGTCCGCGGCGCCGATGCCCGCCAGCCACAGATAGCCGGAACCGGGCAGCAGCGCGCACAGCCGGTCGGTCAGCGGCGAGAGCCATTGGTAGGCCAGCGTGCGCTCCATGGCAAACAGCGAAAAGACCATGCTGGTGCCTGCCCCGGCCGCGTACAAAAGCCGGTACAGCAGCGCAAACAGCGCCGCGGCGCCGCCCAGGCACAAAAGCGCCCGGCCGTATTTCGGCCGCTGGAACAGCAGCACAAAGACCATCGCCGCCGCCAGCGCGCACAGCGCAAGGGCCGCCTGCGGCCCCTTGGCCAGCGTGAACAGCCCAAAGGACAGAAAAAAGGCCGCAAACCAGGCCGGCCCCGCGCAGAACCGGCGGCGGGACAGCCCGGCAAACAATGCCAGAAAGGCCGCAAAGAACACCACCGCCGTGGCCTGGGCGTTGATGTTGGTGGTCAGATGGCGCAGCAGCGTGTTGCCGAACAGGCCGTCGCCGGTGGGCCAGGCGTTCCACAGCGAGGCGCACTGGAACCCGAACAGCAGCACCGGCAGCGCCGCCGCCTTTTTGGCGTGCCCCTGATAGAACACCAGCCCCAGCGCGTACAGCGCCGAAAGCTCGGCCAGCAGGAACAGCGGCCCGGCAAAGAAGGCGAACACGTCGTAGCAGGCGGCGCCGGACACTGCGGCCAGCGCGGCGGCCAGCAGCTCGGTGAGGTAGTGGTAGTGGAACCGCACCCCCGCAAAGCGGATGTCCTGGGGCGGGAAGGCGCGGAGAAACGCCTCAGCGTTGCCCACGTTCCACAGCAGGTCCTGCTCCGGCAGAATGCTGCCGGCCGCCGCCGGGTGGGCGTTGCGGGCGCTGAAGCTGAGCGCAAAAAACAGGCACAGCGCGCCCCACAATACCGACAGTAGCCGCACCCCGGCCGGCAGCGGGCCGCCCCGCCGCCAGGGCGGCGGCTGGCCGGACAAGGGCGCGCGCCGTTCCCACCCGGCCAGCGCCAGCGCCGCCGCGGGCGGCAGAAGCCGGTACAGCCAGGGCTGCCCCAGCCGCACCCCGGCGCAGAAGCAGGCGGCCAGCAGCGCGCTGCCGTACACGGCTGTCAAAAGCGGGGCCAGGCCGGGGGCATGGGGCCCGAACCGGCGGGCCAGCAGCCAGCCGGGCAGCACAAGATACCCGGCCGCGGCGGCAAAAAAGCGCAGCGCCGCGGCAAGGTCCGCGCCGCAAAGGGCGATCACGGCCAGGTAGCCGGCCAGGCAGAGGCCGGTCAGCAGCCAGGGCAGGCGGGCCGGGCGGCGGGAAGCGGACGCAGGGGAAAGCAGCGCGGCAGTGTGCGGGGGCGATACGGCGGCAGGCAAGGCGGAGGACCTCCTTTGGGCAGGCTGGGCACGATGTGCGGGGCGGGCGGCATCGCCGGCGGGCGTTGGCAAAGGGATCACCTCATTCCTTTGCCGGAAGTATGCCCGGCGGGGCGGGAAACCATGTGTTTCCCTGCGGGGGACAGGTCCAGCGTACAGGGGAGATGTTTCAAAGAAGTGTCAGAATGGAAATAAATGGAAAAGGTGCGGCGCCTGGCCTTGTCAATATACTTCTGAGCTAACTCAAGGCTCCCCGGCGGGCGTGAACGCCCGCCCTACAATGCAAGGCAGACGGGCGGCGGAACGGGGGACGGCAGACGGTGCCCCGGCGTCGGGCAGCTTCCCGCGCCGACCGGCCGCTCCGCCCCCTACGGATGCGGGGCAAGGCCCTGCCGGGCTTTGCCGGGTATTTCCGCCGCAAAGCGGCAATGCACCCCTCCGTCTGCGCCTTCCGGCGCATCCACCGTCCGGTTTGCGGTGCCCGCATCGCGCTGCGTGCGCTGAAGCACACTTGCGTTCTGCGACCGCTGCACCTGCTCCGTCTCGCTGTATCCGCCGCAGGCGGCGCTCGACTCCGCAGCCCCTTGCAGGGGAGGCTTTGGGGGCCGCCCCCGCGCGTTCTCAAATCCCCGTTTCGCCGGTATGCAAACTGTGCTATAATAGGGGGCAGACACCCAAACAGGGGAACTCCGGCCGGGCGCGGGCGGGCGTCCCCACTGGCGGCCGGCCCGCACATGGGCGGGCTGCACAAAATAACGCGCCAAAATTCAGCAATAAGGAGAACCTGCCATGACCTTTGCCGAAATGCCCTATCAGCGCCCCGACCTGGCCGCGCTGAAAGCCGACTACAACGCCATCACCGCCCGGCTGCGCGCCGCCGCCAGCTATGCCGACGCCCGCGCGGCATTCCTGGACAACGACACGCTGGAGCGCCGCATCACCACCCAGGCGACGCTGGCCAGCATCCGCCACAGCATCGACACCCGCGACGCCTTCTATGACGGCGAGAAAAAGTTCTGGAACGCCGCCGACCCGGAGCTGCAGGCCTGCCGCGACGAGTTCACCGCCGCGCTGCTGGAAAGCCCCTTCCGCGCCGACTTTTCCGCCGAGTACGGCGACCTGATGTTCACAAACGCCGAGATCGCCCGCAAGGCGTTCTCGCCTGAGATCGTGCCCGATTTGCAGAAGGAGAACGACCTGGCCCAGGAGTACGAGAAACTTCTGGCCAGCGCCCAGATCCCCTTTGAGGGCGGCGTCTACACCCTGAGCCAGCTTTCCCCCTGCAAGACCGACGCCGACGACGCCCGCCGCCTGGCCGCCTGGAAGGCGGAAGGCCGCTGGTTCAAGGAAAACCAGCCCCAAATGGACGAGATCTATGACCAGCTGGTCCACCTGCGGGACGGCATGGGCAAAAAACTGGGGTACGAGGGCTACACCACCCTGGGCTACTACCGCATGCAGCGCAACTGCTACACCAAGGCGGACATTGAAAAGTTCCGCGCCGCGGTGGTGGAGTACCTGGTGCCGGTGGCCGACCGCATCTGCCGCGCCCAGGCCGAGCGGCTGGGCGTGGCCTACCCCATGAGCTACGCCGACGAGGCACTGATGTTCCGCTCCGGCAACCCCCGCCCGGCGGGCGACGCCGACGCGATTTTGGCCATGGGCAAAAAGTTCTACGACGAGCTTTCGCCTGAGACCAGCGAGTTTTTCAACACCATGCTGGACGGCAAACTGCTGGACGTGCTGTCCACCCCCGGCAAGGAGAGCGGCGGTTACTGCACCTCCATCCCCGACTACAACGTGCCCTTTATCTTTGCCAACTTCAACGGCACCCAGGGCGACGTGGAGGTGGTCACCCACGAGGCCGGCCACGCCTTTGCCGCCTGGACCAACCGCGACCGGGTGCCCATGCAGTACACCTGGCCCACCATGGAAGCCTGCGAGGTCCACTCGATGTCGATGGAGTTCTTTGCCTGGCCCTGGGCCGAGGGCTTTTTCGGCGCGGACGCCCGCAAGTTCCGCTACAGCCATCTGGCCGCCGCGCTGACCTTTATCCCCTATGGCACCGCCGTGGACCATTTCCAGCACATCGCCTACGAAAAGCCCGACCTGACCCCGGCCCAGCGCCATGCGGTCTGGAAGGAGCTGCTGGGCACCTACATGCCCTGGCTGCGGCTGGACGGCGACATCCCCTTCTACGGCGACGGCGAGAGCTGGCAGCAGAAGCACCACATCTACTCCAGCCCCTTCTACTACATCGACTACTGCCTGGCGCAGACTGTCTCGCTGGAGTTCTGGGCCATGATCCAGAAGGACCCCAGAGACGCCTGGCAGCACTATATGGCCTATACCCGCCAGGGCGGCACCAAAGTGTTCACCGAGCTGCTGGCAAACGCCGGCATGGTCAGCCCCTTTGAGCCGGACTGCCTGCGCACCGTCTGCGAGGCCGCCAGCCGCTGGCTGGACGAATTTGACCTGACCGGCATCCGGTAAGCCGGGCGGCCGCCGCGGCGGAGGAAGGCGGGACCTTTTTGACGGCGGCGCCGGGCGGTGAATACTATGGCATATGGGGCAAACAGCGCGCCCGCGCCGCCTTTGCCCGCACTGCCAAACCGAGAGAAAGGATGACCCGCCATGCGTATCCGATTTTGCTCCGCCCTGGCCGCCCTGCTCTGCCTGCTGCTGTTGGCCGCCTGCCGGGGCGCCGCCGGACCTGCCGCCGTGCAGCTGCCGGCGGACCCGCCTGCCGGCACGGCCGAAGCCGCCGCGCCGCAGTCCGCCCCGGCGGACGCCGTGCCCGAAACCACCGCCACGCCGGAAACCGCCCCGCCCTGCACCGACGCCGGGCTGACCCTGGCGCTGGACGGCTGCCTGGCCTACGAGGCGGACTCGGCCGGCGGCAGCCTGAAAACCGCCATCGCCGCCGACGGGCTGGTGCGCTGCCTTGCCTGCTACGGCGGCAGCGAAGCCGACCTGACCGCCTGCGCCGTGCGCTGGCACGACGGCCTGGACGCCGAGGATCAGGCGCTGCTGGCGCTGAACTGGCCCGGCGTCCGCGGGACCGCCCGTAGCATCACCGACAGCGACGAGGCGGTGCAGGGCCTGCTGGCGGACGCAGGCGTGGACGGCGACTACACCGGCGTGGACCTGCCGGCGGCCGCCGACGGCATGGACGCACTGGACGCCGTGCTGGCCGCGCCCGAACAGCCGGAAAAATGACCCGGCCCGCAGCCGGACAAAAAGCAACACAAAGCCCCCGCTTTCCGCGCGCCTGACGGCGTGAAAAGCGGGGGCTTTTTTGCATGGTTTGGGCGGGGTCAGCCGCCGGCGCGCACCTGGTTGACCAGGGCCTCGCCGCGGGCAAAGGCGCGGGCGTTTTCCATCGTGGTGATGGCGATGCTTTGCAGCGCCGTGCGGGTAAAGAAAGCCTGGTGGCTGGTGACCACCACGTTGGGGAAGCTGGTCAAAATGGGCACCACCTGGTTTTGCAGCACCTCGTTGGAGAAATCCTCGAACACCTGGCCGTCCTCGTCCTCGTAAACGTCCAGGCCCACGCCGGCAAACTTGCCCTGGCGCAGCGCGTCGATCAGGGCGTCGGTGTCGATCAGGCCGCCCCGGCTGGTGTTGACCAGGATGGCCGAGTCCCGGATCATGGCGATGGTCCCGGCGTTGATCAGGTGGCGGGTCTGGGCGGTCAGCGGGCAGTGCAGGCTGATCAGGTCGGACCCGCGCAGCAGCTCCTCCAGGCTTACATACCGCACAATGCCCTCCAGGGCGGGGTTCTGGTACTGGTCGTAGGCCAGCACCGTCATGCCGTAGCCGTGGCAGATGCGGGCCATGGCCGCGCCGATGCGCCCGGTGCCCACGATGCCCGCCGCCGAGCCGTACAGGTTATACCCCAGCAGCCCGTCCAGCGAAAAGTTGTTGTTGCGCACCTTGACGTAAGCCTTGCAGATGCGCCGGTTGGCCGCCTGGGCCAGGGCCATGGCGTGCTCGGCCACGGCCTCCGGGCTGTAGCCCGGCACCCGCAGCACCGGCATGCCCAGCCGGGCCGCCGCAGTCAGGTCCACGTTGTTGGTGCCGGCGCAGCGCATCAGCAAAAGGCGCACGCCGTTTGCGGCCAGGGCCTCCAGCACCGGGGCGGAGCAGTCGGCGTTGACAAAGGCGCAGACTGCCTCGCTGCCTTTGGCCAGCGGCGCGGTGTCCAGGTCCAGGTTGGCGGCCAGAAAGCGGATCTCGCAGCCGTAGTCCGGGTCGGCGGCCAGCACGTCGAAGTAGTAATGGTCGTACTCTCTTGTACCGTAAAAGGTGATTTTCATCGGGTGCCCTCCTTTGGCGTTGCAGGTTGCGGCCCGCCGCGGCGCGGCAGGCGCGCGGGAGACAATATCATACTAAAATGGTGTGATATGCCCTCTCCCATGATAGCATTCCCGGAAGCAAAAGAAACCCCCCGCCGGCAGAAATTTTTCTGCCATCGGGGGGAGCGATCACGGCAGGGGCCGCAGACCGTGCAAAAGGGGGCAAGGAGGCCCGGCCGGCGCAGAGCGCGTCAGGGGGCGGCGGTCTCCACCTCCACGCAGACGATCTCGGTGCGGCCCTCGGTGCGCAGGCGGTAGCCCCAGGTGCCGGTGCCGCCGGACACGATGGCGGTGGCGCTGCCCACCTGCTTTTTGCCGTAGTTCAGCTCGTTGAACCGGAACAGCCGGGCCACCAGGCCCACCGGCCACAGCTGGCCGGCGTGGGTGTGGCCGCACAAGATCAGGTCGGCGCCGGCCTGCGCGGCGGCGCGCAGCTCCCGCGGCTCGTGGTCCAGCCAGAGGGTGAATATGCCGTCAGGGCCGCCCGGCATCAGCTGGTCGGGAGAAAAGCGCCGGTGCTCACAGTACAGCCAGTCCTTGCGGCCGACGACGCGCAGCACGCCGCCGCCGGTGTACACCGGCACCGCCACGTCCTCC
>DSLFR04102__coassemble_1370_pt1 | contig 13467 bp, 13 predicted proteins | sample DSLFR04102__metabat2_low_PE_018 | metagenome-assembled genome bin DSLFR04102 | reverse complement strand
TGCAGGCACGGTCGATGGCCAGCTGCTCCACCTCGTCCACGTACTGGCAGCCGCCGTAGTAGCGGTGGCCGGGGTAGCCCTCGGCGTACTTGTTGGTCAGCACGCTGCCCATGGCGGCCATGACCGCGGGCGAGACGATGTTCTCGCTGGCGATCAGCTCGATGTTCTGGCGCTGGCGGGCCAGTTCCCGGTCCATGGCGGCGGCCAGTTCCGGGTCCTGGCGGCCCACAAAGCCGATGGTGTCCATCATGTCCTGATACATACGTTCCTGCTCTCCTCTCAGTTCCGGCCGGCGGCCGGGTATCAACGGGTTTGTATCCAAATGCAGGGCCGCGCCCTGCGGGGAACCGTTACAGCGAGCCCTTGGTGGACAGGACCCCCTCGATGCGGGGGTCGGGGCGGGATGCGGCGTCCAGCGCCTTGGCAAAGGCCTTGAACATGGCCTCCAGCTTGTGGTGGTCGTTTTCGCCGTAAAGGACTTTCAGGTGCAGGTTCATGGCCGCCGCGTAGCTGACGGCATAAAAAAACTCCCGCGCCATCTGGGTGTCCATGCCGCCGCAGCTCTGGCCGGCAAAGGCCGCGTCGTAGACAAAGTAGGGCCGGCCGCCCAGGTCAATGGCGCACAGCGCCAGCGTCTCGTCCATGGGCAGCAGGCAGCTGCCAAAGCGGGCGATGCCCTGCTTGTCCCCCAGCGCCTGGCGGATGGCGCCGCCCAGCACGATGCCCACATCCTCGATGGTGTGGTGGCAGTCCACCGCCAGGTCGCCCTTGCAGCGCAGCGTCAGGTCAAACAGGCCGTGGCGGGCAAACCCGTCCAGCATGTGGTCAAAAAAGCCGATCCCGGTATCAATGTCGGCCCGGCCGGTGCCGTCCAGGTCGATGGTCAGCGTGATGTCCGTCTCCCGCGTTCTGCGCTCGACCGATGCCGTGCGTGCCATGGGCGCCCTCCCCCTTCTTCTGTGTCGGCAGGGGGCGTATCCGGCTCCCCCGAACTGCCGGAGAGATGCCAGCCATGCCCCTGTATGTTGGTTTACACCTCTAAATCATAGCATCTGTGCCGGGGCGCGTCAACCTTTCGCGGGAGTTTGTGCAAAATTGACAGCTGCCGCCCGCGATTTTGTGACAGTGTTTTCAAAGATAGTTTACGATTTCGCAACAACTTCTGTATGCGGGCGCGGTACAATATAGTACGCAGAGTGGCTTATCCTGCTTTTTTCCGGCAGGGTCCGCGCCGCTCTTGCTTTTGCGAAAGGACATTGCAGGTATGAGCAAAATCATCGGAATCGACCTGGGTACGACAAACAGCTGCGTCGCTGTTATCGAGGGCGGCAAGCCGGTGGTCATCCCCAACGCGGAGGGCCAGCGCACCACGCCGTCGGTGGTGGCATTCACCAACAACGGCGAGCGCCTGGTGGGCGCCCCGGCCAAGCGGCAGGCGGTCACCAACGCGCGCCGCACGGTCAGCAGCATCAAGCGCAAAATGGGCGAGGATACCCGCGTCACCATCGACGGGCGGCAGTATTCGCCCCAGGAGATCAGCGCACAGATCCTGCAAAAACTCAAGTCCGACGCCGAGGCCTACCTGGGCGAGCCGGTCACCGAGGCGGTCATCACGGTGCCCGCCTACTTCAACGACGCGCAGCGCCGGGCTGAACGTCCGGCGCATCATCAACGAGCCCACCGCCGCCGCGCTGGCCTACGGCCTGGACAACGGCCGCACCCAGAAGGTGATGGTCTACGACCTGGGCGGCGGCACCTTTGACGTTTCGCTGATCCAGATCGGCGACGGCGTGGTGCAGGTGCTGGCCACCTGCGGCGACAACCACCTGGGCGGCGACGACTTTGACGACCGGGTGGCCGACTGGCTGCTGAAACAGTTTTCCGGCCAGTACGGCATCGACCTGTCCGGCGACATGGTCGCCATGCAGCGCATCCGTGAGGAGGCCGAGAAAGCCAAGAAAGAGCTTTCCAGCGCCAGATCCACCGACATCAACCTGCCCTTTATCACCACCGGGCCCCAGGGGCCGCTGCATCTGCAGGCCACGCTGACCCGCGCCGAGTTCGACGCCATGACCGCCGATCTGGTCGAGCGCACCGCCCTGCCGGTAAAAAACGCCCTGGGCGACGCCGGCCTGGCCGCCAACGACCTGGACCAGGTGCTTTTGGTGGGCGGCTCCACCCGCATCCCGGCCGTGCAGGCCAAAGTGATGCGGATGATCGACCTGGAGCCTTCCAAGAGCCTGAACCCCGACGAGTGCGTGGCGCTGGGCGCCGCCGTGCAGGCGGGCCGCCTGGGCGGCGAGATGATCTCCGGCGGGCAGGATCTGCTATTGCTGGACGTGACGCCGCTGACGCTGTCCATCGAAACGGTGGGCGGCGTGGCCACCCACCTGATCGACCGCAACTCCGCCATTCCCACCCGGTTTTCCAAGATCTTTACCACCGCCGCCCCCTTCCAGAGCACCGTCGAGATCAAGGTGCTGCAGGGCGAGCGGGAATTTGCCAAAGACAACAAGCTGCTGGGCACCTTTACGCTGCGGGGCATCAAGCGCGCCTGGGCCGGCGTGCCGCAGATCGAGGTCACCTTTGACATCGACGCCAACGGCATCGTCAAGGTCAGTGCCCGCGACCTGGACACCGGCAAGGAGCAGAGCATCACCATCTCCGGCAGCAGCAACCTGAGCGAGGAGGAGATCCGCCGCGCCATGCAGGACGCCGCCATGTACGCCGGCCAGGACCAGGCCCGCAAGGAGGCCATCGAGGCGGTCAACGCCGCCGAGTCCGCCGCCTACCGGGTCAACACTGCGCTGGGCAGCAAGACGGGCAAGGCCCTGCCGCGGGAGGAAAAGACCCGCATCAAGGACGCCGAGCGCCAGCTGGAGCGCGCCATGAAACACAAAAAGCCGGACAGGATGACCCCCGGCGACACCGCCCAGCTGAACGCCGCGCGGGAAAGCCTGGAGGCCGTGGCCGCGCAGCTGGTCAGCCGCTGGGAGACCGAACAGGCCCAGCAGCAGCCCAGCGGCAAGTAAAACAGGATCTGTGCCGTTTCCCGCCCTGCGGCGGCGACTCCCCCCACCGGGGACGCCGACGCAGGGTGTTTTTTGCAGGCCCGCTGGGGCTGGTTTTGCCTTTTTCCCCGCCGGCGGTGCATATTTTGCACAAAACAGCCCCAGTTGTCTTTGCCATTTTGCCGAAAGCAGGCTACAATAGAAAAAGCGCAGCTGCCCCGCCGGGCAGCGCCGTGTTGTTTCTTCCGCCGCCCTGCCGGACGGCGCTTTCCACTTGATCTGCCAGGAGGTTCCCATGCCATACAAGATTCCTGCCGACAGCGTACTGCTGCTGGAGGGCGGCGCCATGCGCGGCGTTTACACCAGCGGCGTGCTGGACGTGCTGATGCAGAACGATCTGTACTTTCCCACCGTGGCGGCGGTGTCCGCCGGGGCGCTGAACGCCGTCAACTACCTGTCCCGCCAGCCGGGGCGCAGCGCCCGCATCAACCTGCGCTACCGAAGCGACCCCCGCTATTCCGGGCCGCTGGCGCTGGTGCGCAGCCGCGGGCTGTTCGGGCTGGATTTTATCGTCAACGGCCTGACGGAAAAGGAGCCCTTTGACGCCGCCGCCTTTGAAAGCAGCCCCCAGCGGCTGCTGGTGGCAGCCACCAACGTGGACACCGGCAGGGCCGAGCTGTTCGAGAAAGGCAAGTGCAGCGATTTTGCCCGCGCGGTCATTGCGTCGGCGTCGATGCCGCTGGTCAGCTGGCCGGTCAAGATCGACGGCCGCCCCTACCTGGACGGCGGCTGCGCCTGCCACATCCCGCTGGACTGGGCGCTGGCGCAGGGCTTTGGGCACATCGTGGTAGTGGCCACCCAGGCCAAGGGCTACCGCAAACCGGTGACCAGCCAGCGGATGGTGGACCTGTACAGCGATTTTTACGCCGCCCATCCCCGCTTTTTTGCCGCGCTGCTGACGGCGGACCTGCGCTACAACGCGCTGATGGACCGGATCGACCGGCTGGAGGAGGAAGGCCGCATCCTTGTCATCCGGCCCCGGCGGCCGGTGGAGGTGCGCCGCACCGAGAAGGACCGCGCCAAGCTGCTGGCCCTGATCAACGAGGGCCGCGAGGAAGCCAAAGCCGCCCTGCCCGCGCTGGAGCGGTATCTCTCCCGCAGTCTATAATGCCGCGGGTCCCATGCCCGCAAAGCATCGTCAGAACTGCAAAACAGGCATTTTACTTTGCCGCGGCCGCGCGGTAAAATAAAGACGAAAGGCCAGGCCAGGGCTGCCTCCCGCCGGCCCGCAAACCGCTGCAGGTCGGCAGTTTGGCAGTCTGATCACAAAGGAGAGGGTTTTTATGGCAAACATGATCGAGCACGAGATTTTCCGCCGCGGCGAGAAAAACACCGCGTTTGCGCAGTATTTCATCGGCCAGTCCTACCTGAACATGCTGACCACCCAGGGCGTGGGCATCGGCAACGTGACCTTTGAGCCGGGCTGCCGCAACAACTGGCACATCCACCACGCCAAGGAGGGCGGCGGCCAGATCCTGCTGGTCACCGGCGGCCGCGGCTGGTACCAGGAATGGGGCCAGCCCGCCCGCGAGCTGCATGCCGGCGACGTGGTGGTCATCCCCGCCGGCGTCAAGCACTGGCACGGCGCCGCCAGGGACAGCTGGTTCGTGCACCTGGCCGTGGAGGTCCCCGGCGTGGACACCAGCAACGAGTGGTGCGAGCCGGTGGATGACGAGCAGTACGGCAAGCCGGACTGATTCGAGAGAAACCGCTGTCAAAATAATATGTAAGAACACGGCAGGCCCCGCGGGGCCTGCCGTGTTCCCGTTTTCCCAACATTTCACCGTCCCGCGCGTTGCGGTTTGGGGCGAATGCGTATATAATAAATGGTGTGCGGCGGCGTGCTGCCCGCCGCTGCGTAAGCAGCACCGGCAAAATAAGAGGGGGGGGCACCGCCATGGAACAGCAGCAGCGCACCGCCGGCGGCGTGACCTTTACCCTCACCCGCCGCCGGGTCAAAAACCTGAACCTGCGGGTGCGGCCGGACGGCAGCGTGGCAGTGTCCGCGCCTGCGCGCACGCCGCTGCGGGAGGTGGACGCCTTTGTGGCGGCCCACACCGCCTGGGTGGCCGGCGCGCAGCGGCGCATGGCCGCCCGCCGCGCCGCCGAAGCCGGCCTGCCCGCGCCAGATAAGGCCGAGGCCCTGGCCGGCATGCAGGCGCTGGCGGAACGCTGGTGGCCCGCCTTCGCGCCCCGCTGCGCCGGCCCCATGCCCAAAGTCCGGGTGCGGGACATGCGCACCCGCTGGGGCAGCTGCAGCCTGCGCACCCGCACGCTGTGCTTTGCGCTGCGGCTGTGGGCCATGCCCGCCCCGGCGCGGGAGTATGTGGCGGTGCACGAGCTCTGCCACCTTTTGCACCCCGACCACTCGCCCGCTTTTTGGGCCGAGGTCGCCCGTTGCCTGCCCGACTACAAGGCCCGGCGCGCCCTGCTGCGCGCGCCGCTGCAGCCGTAAACCGGGGCCGCGCCCCGCATTTTCCCCAAAAGGGAGGGACCGCTTTGTCCGACAACAAACGCTATTCCACGCTGATGAACAACACCCTGCTGTTTGCCATCAGCAATTTCAGCTCCAAGCTGCTCAGCCTGATCAGCCAGCCCTACCTGAGTTACGTGCTGGACGGCCCCGACGTGATGGGCGTGACCAAGCTGATGCAGCAGGTGGCCAACCTGCTGATCCCGGTGGTCAGCCTGGGCGTCAGCTATGCGGTCATCCGCTTTGGCCTGGACAAAGCCCAGGACAAAAGTTCGGTGTTCATGAACGGCCTGGCCACCATCGCCACCGGGTTTGGCATCATGGCATTGTGCTGGCCGCTGGTGGCGCTGATCCCCAACGCCGGCGAGTATCTGGTCCTGCTGTACCTGTGCGTGCTGATGAGCTGCCTGCGCACGCTGTGCACCCAGTTCATCCGGGCCAGGATGCTCAACCGGCTGGTGGCGGTGGACGGCGTTTTGACCACCGCCGAGCTGCTGGGCGGCTACGTGCTGTTTTTGAACGTGCTGGACCTGGGCGCCACCGGTTACCTGCTGGCCATGGCGGCCAGCGATGCGCTTTCCACCCTCTTTGTCTTTATCGCCGGCAGGTGCTACCAGTTTTTCGACTTCCGCAAATTCAGCGCCCGGCTGTGGAAGGACATGCTGAAATACTGCGTGCCGATGATCCCGGCGTCCATCAGCTTCTGGGTCATCAATGCGTCGGACATGTTCTTTGTCCAGGCCATGTGCGAGGGCACCGGCGGCCGCACCGGCAACGAGTGGGCGGGCCTGCTTTCCACCGGCTATTTTCTGCCGCAGATCCTGACCATTGTGGGGCAGATCTTTTACGAGGCATGGCAGCTGTCTGCCGTCAGCGAGGAGACCGACCGGGAGGCCTTTTTCTCCAAGGTGTTCCGGATCTATGGCAGCGTGCTGTTCTGCTGCACGGCAGGCATCATCTGGCTGTGCCGCCCGCTGATGAACATTTTCCAGCAAAGCTACTTTGACGCCTGGCAGTTTGTGCCGTTTCTGGTGCTCAGTTCCATGTGCACCTGCCTGAACCAGTTTACCAACAGCGTCTATGTGGTGTTCAAGCGGAGTTTCAGCTCGCTGTACACCATGCTGGCGGGCGCGGTGCTCAATGTGATCCTGAACTACTTCTTCATCCTGTGGATCGGCCCGGTGGGCGTCACGCTGGCCAGCTTTTTGTCGCTGTTTCTGGTGTTTCTGCTGCGTGCCTACTCCACCCGCGGGCTTTTGGAGATCGACTTCCGCCCGGCCTGGATGGGCCTGAACCTGGCCATTGTATTGGCCGAGATCGTGCTGCTTTACCTTTTCCCCGAACAGTCGCTGTGGCTGTGCGCCATCCCCACCGCCGTGGTCATCGCCATCAATTTCCGCGATGTGTGGCATATGGCCATGCTGCTTTTGGGGCGGTTCTTCCCCGCTTTGGTCAGGGGCCGCAAATAAGCGCCGGGCCGTGCGCCCGCATAACAGGCAAACAAAATCTCCCGGCAGGGGGCCTTTCGGGGCCGGCCCTGCCGGGAGATTTTTGTTTGCAGCTTACAGCAGGCCGCTGTAGCGGACGGTGTTCCAGACGCTGATGCCCATAATGACCACCATCAGCCCGATGAACAGCTTGTCCACCGCGCGGTTGTCCATGCGGCGGCTGAAGAAGCGTCCGATCATGCCGCCGCCGATGCCGCCCGCCACCATCAACACCAGCGTCAGCACCTCGAACTCCGGCACGTTGCCGGCCACGATGGTGGTGAGCAGGTTGGTGATCTGGCTGAACAGGATGATGTACAGGCTGTTCTGGGCGGCGGTCTTGGTCTCCATCGAGAAGAAGTACCCCAGCACCACCAGGTTGATGGGGCCGCCGCCGATGCCCAAAAAGCTGGACATAACGCCCAGCGCCAGGCCGATCAGCACCCCCGGCGCAGCGCCCTGCACCCTGATGGTGCGGATGTTCGCCTTGCGGATGGTGTAGACCAGCGTGCCCAGCGTGATGACAAACAGGCAGGCCGCCTGCACCGCGCCCACGGTGTCCTGGTTTTCAAACAGGTCGCGCACCAGTGCAAACAGCTGCTGCCCGCAGACGCCGCCCACCGCGGCGCCCACCGCCAGGTAGGTACCGCTTTTCAGGTCAACGGCGCTGTCGCGGGAGATCAGCCCTTTGCCCACCGAGTAGGCGCTCATGGAAAGCACCGTGCACCCGGACAGGAAGCTGATGGTCGAAACGCTTGCCAGCCCGAACAGGTCCAGCACCGGCTTGATGATAACGCCGCCGCCGATGCCGCAGATGGCCCCCGCCACCGAGGCCAGCAGGCTGACCGCCAAAAACAGAAATTGCTGCATGCCAAAACGCCCCTTTTCTTTTTACATTCTCCGCCGCTTTCAGTCCAGGTCCCCGCCGTTGGAGGCAATGACCTTTTTGTACCAGTAGAAACTGTCCTTGCGCAGGCGGCTGTAATCGCCGGTGCCGTCGTCATATTTCTTGACGTAGATAAAGCCGTAACGCTTGGCCATCTCGCCGGTGGAGGCGGACACCAGGTCGATGCAGCCCCAGGGGGTGTAGCCCATCAGGTCGACGCCGTCCTTGACGGCCTCGGCCATCTGCTGGATGTGCTTGCGCAGGTAGTCGATGCGGTAGCTGTCGTGCACGGTGCCGTCCGGCTCCAGCGTGTCGCGGGCGCCCAGGCCGTTTTCCACCACCATCATGGGGATGTGGTAGCGGCCGTAGATCTCGTTCAGGCTGTAGCGCAGGCCCTGGGGGTCGATCTGCCAGCCCCAGTCGCTGGCTTTCAGGTAGGGGTTGCGGGTGCCGCCAAGCAGGTTGCCGCCCACCGCGTCCGCGTCGGTGTGGGTGGTCTCGCAGCTGGACATGTAGTAGCTGAAGGTGTAAAAGTCGACGGTGCCCTCCTTCAGCAGTTCCAGGTCGCCCGGCTCGATGCGCAGGGTCACGCCCAGCTCCTGCCACAGCCGCCGGGCAAAGGGCGGGTACTCGCCCCGGACCTGCACATCGCCGCAGTACCAGTTGGAGACGTTCATCTGGCGCTGCGCCTTGAGCACGTCGGCAGGGTCGCAGGTCAGCGGATAGGCGGCGCCGAAGGCGATCATGTTGCCCATCTTGAACCGGGGGTAATGCTCGTGGGCGTACTTGACCGCCATGGCGCTGGCCACAAACTGGTGGTGCAGCGCCTGCAGGCGGGCCTGCGGGTCGTCGGGGACCTCGGCGGTGGAGCCCTCGTACCCTTTCAGGGTGCCGGTGGACAGCACCGCCCCGAAGGCGGACATGGCCGCGTTGATCTCGTTGAAGGTCAGCCAGTATTTGACCTTGTCCTGGTAGCGGTCAAAGATGGCTTTGCAGTAGTTCATAAAGTAGCCGATGACCTCGCGGCCTTCCCAGCCGTTGCACTTTTCCACCAGCGCGTAGGGCAGCTCATAATGGCTGATGGTCACCAGCGGCTCGATGCCGTGCTTTTTGCAGCAGTCGAACACCTTGTCGTAGAAGGCCAGGCCCGCCTCGTTGGGCTTTTCCTCCATGCCGGTGGGGAAGATGCGCGTCCAGTTGATGGAGGTGCGGAACACCTTGAACCCCATCTCGGCAAACAGGGCAATGTCCTCCTCGTAATGGTGGTAGAAGTCGATGGCGTCGTGGCTGGGGTAGAACTTGTCCGCCCGGATGGTCCGGGTGACCCATTTCGGCTCGGTATGGGTGCCGTTGGTGCAGTGGTCCGGCACGCTCTCGCCCTTGCCGTCCACGTTCCAGGCGCCCTCGAACTGGTTGGCGGCGCAGGCGCCGCCCCACAGGAAATCGTCACGGAAAACGCTCATGTTCGGTTACCTCCTTGCCTGGCAGGGATGCCAGTGCAGCAGCCGCTGCAATTTGTTTCTTTGCTTTAATTTATAGTATAGACCATTCGCCCTGCCACTGCAAGACCGCGGGGGCCGCCGCATCAAAAAAGGCCGGCCCCCTCTCCCGCCGGGCGGGCGGAAGGGGCCGGCGTGTCCGCCAGAAAAGGTTCTGACGGCTGGCTGCTTTCGCTTACTGCATCATTGCGATGGCCTGCTCCAGCACCTCTTTGCCTTTCATCATGCCGTACAGCGTCATATCGATGACGGCGATGGGCTTGTCCGGGTAGGCGGCAGTGACCTTGTCCTTCTGGTAGCGCACCTGGGGGCCCAGCAGGATGCAGTCGGCGTCGGCGCCCTTCTCTTTCAGGTCGTTCAGGCTGTAGGCCTGGATGGTGCAGTCAAAGTTCATCTCCCTGGCGGCGGCCTGCATCTTGCTCACCAGCAGGCTGGTGGACATCCCGGCAGCACAGAACAGAACAATGTTTTTCATGGCGGCACACTCCTTATTTGTTATATTGTTTTAATTTTATACAGTTTGTAGTTAATTCATCGAAGTTTCCGCACTGGGCAGGGCCGCGGTTTCCTGACCGCGGACGCGGTACAGGTCAATGATCTCGGCAGCCAGGTCCTTGACCACCATGGCGTCCATCAGGTGGTCCTGGGCATGGACCATCAGCAGCATCACCGGGATATGGTCGCCGCGGATCTCGGCCTGGATCATCTCCGTCTGGGTGTTGTGGGCCTCCACCAGCGCCTCCTCGCACTCCTTCATGCGCTGGTCGGCCTGGGCAAAGTCGCCCTTTTTGGCGGCCTGGATGGCCTCCATGGCCAGGCTGCGGGCGTTGCCGCCCTCCACCACCAGGTTCATCACGATCTCGTCGTATTGGTCCTGTGTCAGCTGCATCGCAGTTTCCTCCTTGTTTTCAGATTCAGCGTTTGTCCATCCTGGTGGGTACAAAGTCGCCGGTCTCCATATAAAAGCGCAGCATCCGCTCCTTCATGGTGCGCAGGGCGTCGGCATAGGCCGGATCGCCGATGCGGTTTTCCAGTTCCATCGGGTCCTTTTCCAGGTCGTAAAGCTGGTCGTCCTCGTACAGGCGCAGAATGTACTTCAGGCTGCCCATGCGGATCATGCAGCCCTTGGTGTGGGCGGCGTCGCTCTCGTGCTGGGTGCTGATGCGCGGCCAGTAGGGTGACTGGGGGCCGTGCTCCGGCTCCATGGCCTGCACCTCACCGCGCAGGCGGCCGCCCTCGCAAAAGACGGCGTCCCGGTGCGGCCCGCCGTCGGCGATGGTGCCGCACAGCGACTGGCCGAACTGGATATAATCCGGCTGCACGCCGGTCATCTCCCATACGGTGGCGGGCAGGTCGTTCAGCTGCACCAGGGCGTTGTTGACGCCCGGACGCAGCGGTGTGCCGGCCGCCGGCTTGACCACCAGCGGCACATTGGTCAGCGGGTCCTCAAAGCTGTTCTGGCACTTTTCGGTAATGCCGTAGTCACCGGTCAGGTCGCCGTGGTCGCTGAACACAAACACGCTGGTGTCGTCGTAGACGCCGGTCTGTTTCAGCTTGTCCAGCACCAGGCCCAGCTGGTGGTCGAACCGGGCGGTCATGCCCAGGTAAACGGCCCGGACCTCGTCGTACTGGGCCTCGGTCCAGTTTTGCAGCCCCTGCCTGGCGCGGATGCCCTGCAGGATGCCCGCCTTGCCGGAAAGCGTTTCCAGGTCGGGCCGGCGGGGCGGCAGCTTGCTGCGGTCGATAAGCGAATACCAGGGTTCCTCGCAGCCATAGGGCGGATGGGGAAAGCTGAGGGTGCAGTAGAGGAAAAACGGCTTGCCGCCGGGCTGCCGGGCGCGCTCGTCCAGGTAGTTCAGCGCCGCATTGACGCAGTTCCAGTCAAAGCTGCGGTCCAGCGAATGTTCCGGGAAGCGGCCCAGGTAGAAGGAATATTTCAGGTCCGCGCCCTGCATCACCGGGGCAATTTCCGGCCTGACGTCCGTCCCCAGGCCGATGTGCATCCCGCCGCCCTCCACGGCGCTTTTTTCGGTCAGATCGGCGCCGTCGTAAAAGCGGTCGCAGTAGTCGGTCTTGGCCCAGCTGCCGGGGATAAAGTCGTTGCGGCCGATCCACACCACCTCGTAGCCGTTCTGCTTCATGGTTTTCAGCAGATTGGGGTCCTCTTTCCGCATCATGTAATGCATGGTGCGGTGGCCCATGGTGTGGGGATACCACCCGGTCAGAAAGCTGCACCGGCTGGGCACGCAGACCGGGTTCTGGCAGTAGGCATTGGTAAAGCTGACGCCCTCGGCCGCCAGGGCGTCCAGGTTGGGGGTGCAGGCGGCAGGGCTGCCGGCATGGCCCATGGCGTCATGCCGCATCTGGTCCGCCACGAACCAGACGATGTTGGGTCGGTTGCTCAAAACGGTCACGTCCTTCCAAAAGTTCCCGCGACGCCGCAGCGCACCGCGGCGGGCGGGGCGGGTGTTGCTCCGGGTGTGTTACTTGCCGGTGGCCGCGGCCTGCTCTGCCTCCAGCGCCTGCTTATCCACAATGCGGAAGAAGGGGAAGTAGATCGCAAACTGCAGCGCCACCAGCACCACCTGCCAGATGGCCGCGGGCACGCCGCCGGCCAGGAAGCCGGCCAGCACCACCGGCGTGCCGGTGGACAGCTGGATACCGTTGAGGTAGGGCAGTACGCCGATGCTTGTCAGGATATAAGAGCTGAGGAAGCAGCACAGCGGGCTGAGGATCATGGGGATCAGCATGATGACGTTGAGCACCAGCGGGATGCCAAAGACCAGCGGTTCCGAGATGGAGCACAGGGCCGGCAAGATGGCGATCTTGCTCAGCGCCTTGTAACGCTGGCTTTTGGCAAAGAACAGCATGCAGACGGCCAGGCCGATGATGCCGCCGGAGCCGCCCAGCTGGGCGAAGGTGAACCACCAGGTATTGGTCAGCAGGTTGGGCAGTTCCTGGCCGGCGGCCAGGGCTTCCAGGTTTTCCATGGCGGGAGCCATGTACAGCATGCTCAGGAAAGACATGGTGACCATGCCGCCGTGGATGCCAAAGAACCACAGAATATTGCACAGCAGCAGCAGAATGACAAAGGTGACGGGGCTTTCGGTCAGGGTGCTGAGCGGGGCGCGCAGAATGCCGTAGACCAGGTCGTTCAGCGTGCCGAAACTGGTCATGGCGCAGAGCTGGCGGACAACGACAAAGATCACGGTGAGAGCCGCAGCCGGGATGATGGCCGAGAAACCGTTGGCGATCTGGGGCGGCACGCCCTCCGGCATTTTGATGACGATGTGGTATTTGATGAACAGATTATAGATCAGCGGCACCACGATGCCCAGCAGCATGGCGGTGAACAGGCCCGCCGCGCCGAAATAGCTGGTGGAGATGGCGGCCGACACCGCCGTGTCGCCCTCGCCCACGCCGGTGGGGATGACCAGCAGGAACATCAGCAGCGTGATCAGGCCGGCCAGGGTGGACTGGTCCTTGCATTCCAGCTGGTCCGCCATGGCCTTGCCGATGCTGAACACTGCATACAGGGCGATCATGTTGGTGGTGTAGGTGGAGACCATCGAGATGACCGGTTTCAGGCCGATGTTGGTGATAAAGGTCTGGTAGGCTTCAATGTTCAGTCCCGACAGAAGCGAGGCGATGGCGCCCACCATGATGATGGGCAAAAGCGCCGAAAAACCGCGGCTGATGGCGCGCAGGATCTTGCTGGCCGAGAGCTTGTTGGCGACCGGGATCAGGCTTTTTTCCATGGCCGCCTGGAATTTTTCCATCATAATAACATTCCTCCTGAACGGGCGCCGCGGGGCGGAAACACAGCCCTTGCCGGCATGCGTTTCCCCCGGCGCTCCGCCGTCTCAAACGGTGTGGCCTGCCCTGCCGGTGCGGCGGCAGGCGTTTTCCCGGCCGGCGTGCGCGCGCTACACATCCGGCCTTCAACACCCTCAGTATAGCCTTGGTTGGAAGAATTTTCAATAGAATTTTGGAAGTTTTTTCATTTTCGGAAATATGTTCAAATCAGCGGTGTTTCCTTTGTCGAATCTGC
>DSLFR04102__coassemble_1195_pt1 | contig 15029 bp, 16 predicted proteins | sample DSLFR04102__metabat2_low_PE_018 | metagenome-assembled genome bin DSLFR04102 | reverse complement strand
TGGCCTGCCTTGTCCGGGTTTGCCTCAACGGCCTGCAGGATGCCCCGGCCGGCCCGCTCCATGCGGTCCATCTCGGCCGAAAGTTTCGCGTCGGGGATGGCGTCGTTCAGCGCGTGCAGGGTGTCCAGGTTCTTCTCGATGCCGGCCAGCATGGCGTCCACATCCTCGCTGCCGGTGGCATAGGGGACCTCGCGGGTAACGATGCGCACCGGGCACAGCCGCGCCGCCACAAAATAGACCACCACGCTCAGCGCGGCGGTGGCGGCCAGCCCCCACAGGGTATATACGGGGAACACCAGCGCCCCCACCGGCCAGGCCAGCGCCGCCAGCCACAGCGGCAGCACCGGCTTTTTGCGGATCTCCTGACGTTTGCTCATGCGGGGCCCCTCCATGGGCGGCGGACGGCCCGGTCCTGTTGCGCGCAGGCCGCCGCACGGTCGTGTTGGTCAAAACTGTCCGCTGCAGCGTTTTGGGCAGATCGGACAGAACTTACCATAATTATATAGCATCCCGCCCCGGCTTGCAATTCCAAAACGCGGCAAAATGCCCAATTTGCACAAAATTTAATAAAAAATTTTGAATCATTCCATACCCTCCGGCGGCTCTGCGCCCAGCCACGGCGCCAGCGCAGCGCCCCAGGCGGCGGTCAGCCGGGGCAGGGTCCAGGCGGCGTTGGCCGGGCTGGTGGAGGGCAGCGTGCCCGCCGCGGGGCCCATGGCAGGCTCCAGATATTTGCGGTACAGCCTGGCCGCCGTGCCGCCGTTGCAGAACACCGCCTGCACCCCCAGCCGCGCGGCCAGCTTGGGCACCGCGTTGGGCACCACGTCCCGGATGGACGCATCCGACGCGCCGGCGATGGTGCACCGGCAGACCACGTCCCACACCGCCAGCCCGTGGTCCACGATCAGCGCCCGCTTGGCGGCCAGGTCGTCGCGGGCGGGGGCGGGCGCGCCCAGCAGCGCGGCCATCAGCGGCCAGAAGCGGTTTTGCGGGTGGCCGTAGTAAAAGCCCTGTTCCCGGCTTTTGGGGCTGGGGAAACTGCCCAAAATCAGCACCTTTGCCCGCGCGCCGCACAGCGGCGGCAGGCCGGGACCCACCGCGCGGGGCGCGGCGGACGGCCGCCCCGGCACCTTACGCCTCCTCCGGGAAGGCTTCCGGCCAGACCTGGCGGCAGACCTGCGCCACCGCAAAGTCCGCGGCGGCGGGGCCCACCCGGTCGGCGGCCTGCTGTGCGCGGGGGTCGCCGCCCGCCACGCAGACGCCCAGCCCCGCCCGCTGCAAAATGCCGCAGTCGTTGGAGCCGTCCCCCATGGCCACCGCCTGCGCCGGGTCGATGCCCATGGCGGCGCAGACGGCCTCCAGCCCGCGGGACTTGTCCTGCTCGGCGGTCAGGATGTCGCAGCCCTCGCTGCTGCCGTAAAACAAAAAGCGCAGCCCCAGGTGGTCGTATTTCTGCCGGAACTGCTCCGCCAGCGCCTGGGGCAGCCGGCCAAACGCCGAAAACGGCATGCTTTCCAGGTGACGGTCCTGGTCCTCGCCGTCATGGACGTAGCTGTTCACGTTCATGGCCAGCTCGGCCTCCCGCTGGATGTAATAGTTGACGTAGCCGTAGGGGCCGTCGTCAAAATTGAAGCCGAGGAAACAGCCGTGATCCTCGAAAAAGTCCACCAGGGCGTACATCTGCTGGGCGTCCATGCGGGCGTCGTGCAGCACATTGCCCGCCGCGTCCTGCACCTCGGCGCCGGCGGCGCAGATCCAGTAGTCGGGCCGCAGGCCGTTGAGCAGCGCCTTGCTGATGCCGCCGCGGCACCGCCCGGTGGCGACGACCACCTTGACGCCGGCCTTCTGCACCGCCTTTACGGCGGCGACGTTCTCCCGCGGGACGCAGGGCTGGGCGTCCGGGCGCAGAGTGCCGTCAATGTCCAGGGCCAAAAGCTGGTATTGCATACTGTTCCCCCTATTCTTTGGTCGCAGGCCGGCGCAGGGCTTTTTGCGGCGCCGCGCCGGCTTTGGGTGTATTATACCAAACGCCGGACCAAAATAAAAGCGCGGCCGCCGCCGGGAATGAATTGCGGCGGCGCGGCATAGGCTGGCTATGCGGGGCGGTGCGACCCGCCGGGCAAACGTCCATCAGGCGCAGAAAAGGGGTGCTTACCATGCGGCAGGGGCTGGATCTTACGGTGCATCGCTACGGGCGGCGGCACAGGATGCGGCGGCAGGCGGCCGCCGCGGCGCTGGCGCTGGCCTGCGCGGCCCTGGCCGCCGGGCTGGTGCTGCGCTTTGGCCCCGCCGCGGTGGCCTGGCTGGCGGCCCTGCCGGCCAGGGTGGAGACCGCCGTGGGCGACTGGCTGATGCCCCGCTACGCCGACCGGCTGGTGGAGCTGCAGCGGCAGAACGCCGACCTGCACGCCCGCCTGGCCGATACCGCCGGCCTGCAGGCCGAGAACGAGGCCCTGCGCGCGCTGCTGCAAAGCCCGGCCGCCGGGGAGCTTTCCGGCGCGCAGCCCATGCCGGTGGCGGCGCGCACGCTGGACGGCTTTGCGCTGGCCGGCACTGCCGCCGAGGGCGCGGCGGTGCTGGACCCCCAGGGCCGCTTTGCCGGCCGCGCCGCCCCCGACCCGGACGCCGAGCCGGGCGTTTTGCCCGTGGCGGGCCCCGACGGGACCGCCTGCCTGGCGGGCGGGCAGTACGGCGTGCTGCGGGCCGGCGGCGGGCAGTGGATGCTGACCGGCCTGCCGCGCCACAGCGGGCTGGAAGCCGGCTGCGTGGTGACCACCGCCGACGGTTACTGGGTGGGCACGCTGGCCGCCGCCCCCGCCGAGGACGAGACCGGCCTGTGCGCCAGCGCCCCGCTGGCCGACACCGCCGACCCGGCCGCCGCCGTCTACTTTGCGGCGGGGTAGCGCCGGGTGCGCCCGCGGTTTTGCTTTACTTTTTGCGCCGTTGGGGGTATAGTATGCGTATCGGGGCCGCGCTGCGGCCATACAGAGAGCGGGAAAGCGAGGTCGCGCCCATGCGCCGCAACAAACACAACGGAAAAGGCCGGGTCCGGGCGCTGCTGGTGCTGTGCGCGGTGGTGTTTGCGCTGTTTCTGGTGCGGCTGGCCTGGATGCAGTTTGCCATGGCCGGCTACTATGACGAAAAGGTCGCCGAGGCCAGCACCACCCGCTACAGCTACACGGTGCCCGCCGCGCGGGGGGATATTTTGGACCGGAACGGCCAGGTGCTGGCGCAGGACACCCCGGTGTGGGACGTTTACCTGAAATACCCGGCCCCGCCGGGCAGCAGCATCGAGGCGGCGGCGCGGCAGACGTTGGATATTTTGCAGCTTTCGGGCGGCGAGGATGTGGAAACACAACTCGCCGCCTTTTGTTCTTCCGTCTCGGCGGGGGAGTATCTGCTGGCGTCGGGCGTCAGCGCGGCGGACACGGCGCTGCTGTACCAGGCCGGCCTGGTGGAAAGCGGCGCGGTGCGCCTGTCCCCCGCCGGCGCCCGCACCTGGCCGGACGGCACGCTGCTGCCCCACGCGCTGGGCACCGTGGGGGCCATCACCGCCGAGCAGTGGGCCGAGCTTTCGGGCAGCGGCGTCGCCATGGACGCGCTGATCGGCCAAAGCGGGCTGGAAGCCGCCTACGAGCAGCTGCTGCACGGCACCGACGGCCGGGTGCGGGTGACCGCCGGCAGCGCCGGCGTGCTGACCGAGGAAGTCACCGCCGAGCCGCAGCCCGGCGCCTCGCTGGTGCTGGCGCTGGACGCCGGCCTGCAGCGCAGCGTACAGACCGCGCTGGAAAACCACCTTGCGACCCTGCGGGAGACCAAGGCCGCCGGCGCCGGGCGGGAGGCAAACGCCGGCGCGGTGGTCGTGGTGGACGTTGCCACCGGCGGCATCCTGGCCGCGGCCAACGCGCCCTCCTACGACCTGGCCGCCTACCGCAGCGGATATGCCGCGCTGGCCGCCGACCCTGCCGCGCCGCTTTTGGACCGTACCGCCCAGGGGCTGTACGCGCCGGGGTCGGCCTTCAAGCCGGCGGTGGCGGCCGCGGCGCTCTCGGCCGGGGTCGTCACCCCGCAGGACACCGTCGCCTGCACCGGGCGTTACCGCTTTTACAGCGGTTACCAGCCCCGCTGCCTGCAGATCGGCCACAGCGGCCCCGTCGACCTGTTCCGGGCGCTGCAATACAGCTGCAACATTTATTTTTATGATGTGGGCCGCCGCCTGGGCGCCGACGCTTTTGCCGACGCGGCCCGCACGCTGGGCCTGGCCGCCCCCACCGGCATCGAGCTGCCCGAAGCCGGCGGCAGCCTGACCCGCTCCACCGACGCCAACTTTACCGCCGGGCTGACCCTGCAGGCGGCCATCGGCCAGGGCAACACCGCCGTGACGCCGATGCAGCTGGCCGCCTACGCCGCCGCGCTTGCCAACAACGGCACCCGCCTGGCGCTGCACTACTCCGACCGGGCGGTGGACGCCGACGGCCGGGTGGTGTGGCAGTACCAGCCCCAGGTGCTGAGCCGGATGGACGGCGGCGAGGAGGTGTTCGGCCCCATCCGCCAGGGCATGCAGGCCATGGCGGGCACCCTGCGGGCGCTGGACGGCGCGGGGGTGTCGGTGGCCTGCAAGACCGGCAGCCCCCAGCGGGCCGACCGGCTGGCCGACGGCAGCTACTACACCAACTCGGTGCTGATCGCCTACGCCCCCGCCGACGACCCGCAGATCGCGGTGTCCATCGTGCTGGAGTACGGCGGGGGCGGCGCCAACGCGGCCCCGCTGCTGCGGGCGGTGCTGGACGCCTGGCTGGCCGGCCGGGCCTGAGCCTTGCGCCCGTGCCCTTCCATTTTGCCGCACAGGTGTGCAATTTTTGGTTAGACAGCTGAATAAATTTTGCACAATTTTGTTGCTTTTTTATAGAAAAATCCATTGCCCAAACCGGAATACTGTGCTAGAATAATAAACGGGATAGTTTCGCTTCCGTGTGCTCTGCGCCCGCGTGCGGGCGGCACAGCGTCCTGTCCCGCGATTTTTACAGGGGGTTTGGCGCAGTTCTGCCGGCAGCATGCTGCCGGGCCTGGGCGTACGGCCCGGGGGGTATGGAGTGAAAGCGCAAACCATCATGGTCTGTTCCGGCAAGGGCGGCACCGGCAAAAGCACCATCGCGGTGCTGACGGGGGCCGGCCTGGCCGCGCAGGGCAAACAGGTGCTGCTGATCGAGCTGGATTCCGGCCTGCGCAGCGTGGATATCATTGCCGGCGTGTACGGAAAGACCGTTTACGACATCGAGGACGTGCTGTGCGGCCGCTGCGACGGCGACAAGGCCGTGGTGCAAAGCCCGCTGTATCCGGGGCTGGCCGTCATCAGCGCCCCGTACGAGGGCGGCATCGTCCGCCCCGCGCCGCTGGCCCGGCTGATCGGGCTGATGTCGCCTTATTTTGATTTTATCCTGCTGGACACCGCCGCCGGCATGGGCCCGCCCTTTGAGGCGGCGGCCGGCATCTGCAGCAGGGCGCTGCTGGTGCTGACGCCCGATCCCATCGCCCTGCGCGACGGGCGTATCGTGGCGGACAGGCTGATCGCCGGCGGCCACCCCCAGGACGCGCTGCGGCTGGTGGTCAACCGGCTGCGGCCGGACAGTTTCGGCCGCGGCGCCGCCGTGTACGACCTGGACGAGTGCATCGACACAGTGGGGGTGCAGCTGCTGGGCGTGGTGCCCGAAAGCCGGGAGCTGCAGCACTGCGCCATGGCCGGCGAGGCGCTGCCGGCCGGCTGCCTGGCCGCCCGCGCGGGCAGCGCCATTGCACAGCGTTTGCTGGGCAGGCGGGTGCCGCTGCTGTTCTGACCGGCCGCCGTGCAGGCCGTTTTCTCGTTTTATTGTTCTTCCTGTCAAATCTGCCGAAGTTTTCTTGTATCATATCGCCAGGCGGGCGAACCTCCCGCCTGGGGGAAGTGGGGTCCTACATGACGATTGCGTTGGTCGCACACGACGCGAAAAAAGAGCTGATGATCCAGTTCTGCATCGCATATTGCCAGATTCTCAGCCACCATCACCTGATTGCGACAGGGACGACGGGGCGGCTTGTGTCCGAGGCCACCGGCCTGCCCATCCAGCGGTTCCTGCCCGGCGGCCACGGCGGCGACCAGCAAATCATCGCCCGCATCGCCTGCGACGAGGTGGACATGTTGTTGTTCTTCCGCGACCCCATCTCGGCCAAACCCAGCGAGCCCAACGAGATGAACCTGCTGCGCATCTGCGACGTGCACAACATCCCGGTGGCCACCAACATCGCCACCGCCGAGGTCCTGATCCACGGCCTGGAAAACGGCGATCTGGACTGGCGCACCATCCTGAACCCGCAGCGGTAAGGGCCGCTGCGCCCTGCCGCGCGCCGGGCACAAACAGACAAAAAACGGGAGAGGCCCCTGCGGGCCTCTCCCGTTTTTTGTCCGCCGGGCCAAAAGCCAGCCCGGACGGACGGTATATCGCCACCGCTTACTGGCGGATGGCACGGACGACACGGTTCATATCGTTGGCGTCCTCGCAGACAATGTTCACAGGGTTGCTGTAATCCAGGCACATCATGCCCAGGATGCTTTTTGCGTCTGCGATGCTGCCCTTCATGTCATGCACGCCGACATCGTTATTACACCTGGCGGCGGCAGACACGATCTCCTGGACTTCGGAGAAGCTGGAAACCTTGACTTGTCTCACCATAATACATTCCTCCATGTTTACAGGCAGGCAATTCCGGCGGCCGGTTGCCGTCTTCCTTCCCTGCAACTGTATTATAGCACAAACTTTTTCTTTTAGCATTTTAGCCAAACAGTTTTCCACTTTTTCGTTGTTGTGCACAAAACCCAGAAAATGGAATCGATGCGATTTATCGCAGAGGAACAACGTCATTTCGTTCGGTTTTTAATTATTTCAGATTATTTGAATTATCGGATTCTATTTTTTGCATTATCAGATATTAAATAGTTCAATTTTATGTTTTTGAGCCGGTTTCCCACCAATTTTTGCCGGCATCCCTGCGGATGCTGCGGGGCCGGGGCACTTTTGTAAAAAAACGGTATGGCGGCCGCCGGGCGCGAAACAACGCCCTGCCGTCCCGCCCGGCGCGGACGGTAAAATTTCTGTGCGCGGTGGGGCAAAAGCCTGACCAAATCTTTACTTTGATTTCACGCCGCCATGGTTTCGGGCGGGGCGGAGCCTCTCTATAATAAATGGTGCTGCGGGCCTCCATCCGCTTTGCCTTTCCCGCAGCGCAAAACATCCCCAATACCGATGTGTTTTATCAAGGAGAGAGGAAAATGAAAAACCTGACCAAACGCGCCGTGGCCCTGCTGGGCGCGGCCAGCCTGTCCCTGAGCCTGGCGGCGTGCAGCACGCCGGCCAGCGGATCCGCCCCCGCCAGCTCCACCGCCACGGCGGCGCCTGCCAGCAGCCAGGCGGAAGCCACGGCCGAGACCTCTGCCGCCACGCCCAAGTACATCTTCCTGTTCATCGGCGACGGCATGAGCTACCCCCAGATCCAGAGCACCAACTACTACCTCTCCGCGCTGGAGAACGGCACCAGCATGGGCGGCGACGGCGCCATCCTGCAGCATGAGGACGCGCTGAGCTTCGTGAACTTCCCGGTCGCGGGCAGCGCCCAGACCTACGACAGCACCAGCTTCTGCCCGGACTCCGCCTCCACCGCCACCTCCATCTCCACCGGCCACAAGACCTACAGCGGCACCATCAACATGGACGAGACCGGCACCGTGGCCTATGAGACCATCGCGGAAAAGCTGAAAGACCAGCTGGGCTACAAGATCGGCGTGATCTCCAGCGTCAACCTGAACCACGCCACCCCCGCCGCCTTCTACTGCCACCAGGTCAGCCGCAACAACTACTACGACATCGGCCTGGAAATGATCGACAGCGGCTTTGACTACTTTGCGGGCGGCGCGCTGCTGGACCCCACCGGCGCGGAGGAAAACCAGGACGACCTGTACACCCTGGCCGCCGACGCGGGCTACACCGTGGTGCGCACCCAGGCGGAGGCCGAGGCCCTGACCGCCGAGGCCGGCAAGGCCGTGGTCATCAGCGAGCAGCTGGCCGACGGCGACTCCATCCCCTATGAGCTGGACCGCGAGGAAGGCACCTGGGCGCTGTCCGACTATGTCGCGCAGGGCATTGAGCTGCTGGACAACGACACCGGCTTCTTCATGATGGTCGAGGGCGGCAAGATCGACTGGGCCTGCCACGCCAACGACGCCGGTTCCACCCTGGGCGACACCAAGGCCCTGTCCGACGCGGTGGAGGAAGCCATCGCCTTCTATAACGAGCATCCCGACGAGACGCTGATCCTGGTGACCGGCGACCACGAGACCGGCGGCCTGACCATCGGCTACGCGGGCACCAACTACGACACCTTCCTGCAGAACCTGGCCAACCAGAAGATCAGCTACGCCAAGTACGACACCGACTATGTGGCCGCCTACAAAGAGAACGGCACCAGCTTTGACGAGGTGCTGGTGGACGTGGCCGACCTGTTCGGCCTGGTGACCGAGGAAGCCGCCGGCCAGGCGGCGGAGGACGGCGTCGTCACCGACAGCGCCGACAGCCATCCCTCCGGCGTGACTTCCGGCAGCCTGGTCATGACCGAGTACGAGCTGGGCCTGCTGGAGGACGCCTACAACATGACCATGACCAAGACCGACGACACCGAGCTGACCCAGGAAGAGTACATCCTGTACGGCAGCTACGAGCCGCTGAGCGTCACCATCACCCACATCCTGAACAACAAGTCGGGCATCGACTTCAGCAGCTACAGCCACACCGGCCTGCCGGTCGCCGTCTTTGCCATGGGCGCCGGCCAGGAGCTGTTCGAGGGCTACTACGACAACACCGACATCTACTTCAACCTGGCTGAGCTGACCGGCGTGCAGTAAGCCCCGGTCCCCCGGCCTTCCTTCCCCAACCAGTTTGCGGGCGGCGCCTCCTGCACAGGGCGCCGCCCGCTCTGCTGCGCCGGCCTTTCCAAACGCCTGAAACGGCACAAAAAACGGTATCGATAAGGAGAAAACCCATGCGAAGCAAGATCCCCGCCCTGTTCAAAAAGCTGTGGGGCGCCCAGACATCCTCGTGGCGGGTGCTGATCCCCGGCATCCTGCTGACCGTCATCCTGCTGCTGGTGCCCACCGGCTACGAGGGTGCGCTGATCTACCAGGACGCCGAGAAGGTCCGCGCCACCGTGCTGGAGGTAGACAATTCCACCATCATCAACAACGGCATCATCCAAAACGGCGAGCAGTACTGCACCCTGCGCATCGAGGAAGGCTCCTTTGCCGGGCAGGTGGCCAGCGGCGTCAACCTGCTCAGCGGCAGCCTGGAGCAGGACAAGATGTTCGTGCCCGGCGACAGCGCGCTGGTGGTGGTCAGCCACGCGGACGGCGCCATCACCTCCATCACCATGATCGACCATTACCGCATCAGCTGGGAGCTTTTGCTGGCGGCTATCTTTGCGCTGCTGCTGATCCTGTTTGCCGGCCCCGGCGGCCTGCGGGCCATCCTGTCCTTCGTCATTACGGTGCTGGCCATCTGGAAGATCATGGTGCCCGCCTCGCTGCGGGGGGCCAACCCCATCCTGGTGGGCCTTTTGCTGGTGGCGCTGCTGACGGTGGTCATCATCGTCTTTGTCTACGGCTTTGACAAGCGCAGCCTCTCGGCCATTCTGGGCAGTATGCTGGGCACCCTGACTGCCTGCGTGCTGGGCGTGGCCTTCACCGGGCTGCTGCACATCCACGGCGCCGTCATGCAGGACAGCGAATCGCTGCTGTATGCCGGCTACCAGAGCCTGAACCTGACCCGCATCTTTATGGCCAGCATCTTTATCGGTGCGGCCGGCGCCATGATCGACCTCTCGGTGGATATCACCAGCGGCATCTGCGAGGTGGTGCGCAAAAAGCCGGGCATCCGCCCCTGGGAGGCGGTAGGCAGCGGCATCCGCATCGGCCAGGCGGCCATGGGCACCATGACCACCACCCTGCTGCTGGCCTACTCCGGCGGCTACCTGGCCCAGCTGATGGTGTTTATGGCGCAGGGCACGCCGCTGGTCAACATTTTCAACTACAAGTACGTGGCCAGCGAGATCCTGCAGACGCTGGTGGGCTGTTTCGGCCTGGTGACGGTGGCGCCTTTCACCGCCATTGCCGCCGGCTTCCTGCTGACCCGCCCCGGCGCGGTGGCCCCGCTGGCGGAGGACGAAGCCGACGCCGCGTGACCTGCCCGCCCGGTCCCCCATACGGCACGCCGCCCCCGGAAGGAAGGTTCCTTCCGGGGGTGGCGTGTTTTTGTGTATGCACCAGCCGGCGTCCGGCGCGTTTCGGCGCGGCTTTACCCGGCCCGGCAGGGCCTGCCGCCCTGCACCCGGTCAATGATCCAGGAGGACAGCGTGACCGTGATGAGCGAAAAGACGATGCGCCCCGCCGGCAGGTAGGTCAGCGACAGCCCCAGCACCACCAGATCGGTGAACAGGTAGGCGCGGGACAGCCGCCACCTGGTGACGCGGGCGATGGTCAGCGCCAGGGCGTCGTCGCCGCCGCTGCTGCCGCCCTGCCGCACGATCAGCCCCACGCCCAGGCCCACGAAGCCGGCGCCCAGCACCGACGCCAGCAGCGGCCAGTCCGAAAGGTCGGGCAGCATGGGCGGGAACAGTTCCCACACCTTGTAAAACATCGAAACGCAGAAGGTGGAAAACACCGAGGTGCGGATAAACCGCCAGCCCAGATACCGGAAGGCCAGCAGATAGCAGGAAAGGTCCAGCACCGGCGTCAGGACGGCGGGCGACACGCCCAGCCAGTGCTCCAGCAGCAGCATCAGGCCGATGACGCCGCCCTCGGTGATGCCGGTGCGCTGGTGGATGTTGTGGATGCCGAAGGTGCAGATCGCCGCCCCCAGCAGGATGCAGCCCGCCCCGCGCAGGGTCAGGCCGTCGGTCAGTTTGCGTGCAAAGGCCTTGAGCCGGTTTGCTTGCACAGTAAAACCTCCTTGATTCCATCTGTTCTGTCTATTAGAATAAAGGATATAGTAACTATACTGTCAAGGGGGGCTTGTCTGTGCAGCATTCCGACGACCTGTTTTCCATCGGCGAGGTGGCAAAATACCAGAACATTTCCAAGCAGACGCTGATCTTTTACGACAAGATCGGCCTGTTCCGCCCGGCCTGGGTGGACCCGGACAACGGCTACCGCTACTACAGCGCCAAACAGCTGGACGAGCTGGACGCCATCCTGATCATGAAAACCATCGGCTTTTCTCTGGCCGAGATCCGCGAGCATATGCGGCACTACAACATTGACAGCAGCCTGGACGCACTGCACCGCCAGCTGGCCGTCATCGACCGGCGCATCGGCGAGCTGCGGCAGCTGCGCAGCCGGGTGCAGCACCGCTGCGCCCAGATGGAGCAGGTGCGCGGCGTGTCCGCCGACGCCGGGGTGACGGTGGCCGACCAGCCGGCGCAGTACATCCTGTGCCGGCAGGTGGACCCGCCCCATACCCTGCGGGAGATCAGCATTGCCACCAAGCAGTGCTTTGCCGATTCCTTTGCGGGGCAGCTGCCGCTTTACTTCCAGTGCGGGGTGGTGGTGCCGCTGGCGCGCATCCGCGCCGGGCAGTACACCCAGGCCAGCCACGCCTTTCTGCTGCTGGAGTCCGACTGCCCCGCCCAGGGCGTCCGGCTGCTGCCCGCCGGGCGCTGCGCCAGCCTGTGCCATGTGGGGGACTATCTGTCCATCGGCCGCAGCTACCAAAAGCTGCTGGCATACTGCGGCAGCCACGGGCTGGAGATCGTCTCGGATTCCTTTGAGTTCTGCATCAACGACTACCTGACCACGCGGGACGAAAACGAGTATATCACCCGGATCGTGTTTTATGTAAAGGAAGCCGGCGGGCGGTGACCCGCCCTTACAGCCGGGGCGTCTCGGCGCTGCCCAGCGCACGGCGGTGCAGGCGGCGCACCCAGCGGTATTCCAGCATCATCTCCTGCGATACCTGAAGCAGCGGCTGCCCCAAAAGATACCGCCGGTACAGCACCTCCCGCCCGGTGCGGTCCCGGACCGATCCCACGGCCTGCTGCACCTCGCCGCGGGCCTGGCGCATCTCTGCCAGCGCGATGTTGTGGGCGTGCTCGGCCTCGGCCAGGCGCTCGGCCGAGGGCGGCACACGGTCACTGTGGCCGCTGGGCCGCGGCATGCCGTCCAGCACCGGGCTGACCCGCGCCGCCGCGCTGCGGGCTTCCTCCAGCGTCCGGGCGGTCAGCGCCTCCCGCCGCCTGGCCCGCAGATAGCGGTCCATCCAATCCTGTTTGCGTGCGATCTGCTGTCTGGTCAATGGTTCCATACTTTCCCTCCTGTCTGTGCCGTTTCCGCTGTGCCGTTCTGCTTTCCCCGTCGATGCGCGCCCGCAGGCAGCAGGGCCACAGGCAGTAGCCGGTGCCGTCGCTGCGCCAGCGGCAGTGCCGGCAGGGCGCGCCGCCGCGGATCACCGCGCACCTCCCCGCCGCGCTTTGCCCGCCCGGCGGCGGGCGGCGGAAGCGTTATGCGCGCTATCTTTATGTTTGTCTTGCTTCATGGCAGTGTCCCTCCCAAAATGCCAGGATCTCGTCGCTGTACCAGCGCAGGAATGCCGGCCCTGCCCGGCGGTCGCGCAAAATTTCCTCCAGCGCGCCGCCGGGGTCCGGCTCCGGCGGGGGCCGCCCGGCCGGCCCCGCCTCCTGCAAAAGCTCCCCTCCGGCGGAAAAAAGTACCAATTAAATCCCTCCCCTTCTGCTATACTGAAACCATGCGCTCCCCGTGCCCGCCGCGGTGCAGGGGCCGCGCTTTCCCCGGCCCGCCATTTTACGCATTTGTGCACAAAATCGGTTGACAAATACGCAAATACGTAATACAATGGCAGAAAAGAACCGGCCCGCAGCGCCTGTCCCCAGGGCTGCCCGGCCGTGCGCTGTTGCTGCCTTACGCGTTGGCGGTGTAATGCCAAGTATATTACTTGTTTGCGTAATTTGCAAGTAGTTTTTTCGTTTTTTCGCATTTTCAGCAGAACAGCCAGGGAAAGGGTGTCATCTATTGTGAAACTGTATCAACGCATCGAGACGCTGTGCGCCGCGCACAGCATCACCGTCACCGAGCTCTGCCGCGCCTGCGGGGTCAGCCGCAGCTCGCTGACCGATCTGAAGATGGGGCGCAAGCAGTCGCTCTCGGCGCAGACGCTGGCGCGCATCGCGGGGTATTTCTCGGTCAGCGTGGACAGCCTGCTGGGGGTGGAGCCCCAGGACGAGCTGGGCTTTGACGATTTCACCTACGCGCTGTTCCACGAGACAAAGGAACTGACCCCCGAAAACAAAGAAAAACTGCTGGAGATGGCGCGGTTTTTCCGCGGCCAGCAGTCGAAAGGGAACTGAAGGTATGCAGCTTTGCCAGGTATATGCGGACGCCCGCCGCGCGGGCGCCAGGATCTATGCCTACAACATCGGGTTTACCGACGCCGCCACCATTGAGTGGAACGGCGCCTACGGCATTTTTGTGGATGTAAGCCGCCCGCGGGACTGGCGGCAGCTGAGCTGGCAGCTGGCCCACGAGGTCGGCCACTGTGCCACCGGCTGCACCCACAAACTGTCCAGCCCCTACGACCTGATCGCCCGGCACGAGTACAAGGCCGACCGCTGGGCCATTACGCGCTACCTGGGGGTGGAGGCGCTGCGCCGCGCCATGGCCGCCGGCTGCACCGAGCCCTGGCAGCTGGCCGAGTACTTTGACCTGCCCCAAAGCGCCGTCGAGCAGGCGCTGCACTACTGGGTGGACTGCCGCGGCGTGGACTTCAACGCCCTGCCGGAGGACGGCCCCGCCCCGGCCGCCGCCCACCCCTGGGCGGTATGGCCCGACGAAAGCCTCGACGACGCCCCGGACGACGATGCCGGCAGCCTGTGGGCGGACGCCGGCGGCGGCTGGGATGCTGCCGGGCAGGATGCAGGGGGCAGCCAGGCAGCCGCCCCCTGCGAAGAACTCCCTTTTCGAGGAAGGTAGTGATTTCGAGGAAAATTGAAAACCGTTGGTGAATATATACAAAGAGGGTATGCCCCTGCATTGGGGCGTACCCTCTTGTTTGAATGCACATTTATTCTTTGTTTTCCTGCTTTTTATAGAAGAAGCGTGCCAAAATGATACAAAATATAATTCCGAGTCCATAAGGAATGAAGTATAAAAATGCTGCGCTGGCTGGCGCGCTATACGCAGCATATTGCCCGCCCCACTGTAAGGCACAGTAATTATATGCAACCACTGCACACATAATGTCAGAGAGCAGGATTGCGAGAACGATAAATAGATAGCTTATCTTTTTCATATGCTTTTCCTCCAGTTCATTTCTTCCGCAGTATTAGTACTAGGCCTATCACCATCGAAAGAATACAAAGGATTAGGATTACACCAGAACCATTCAGCGTGATCATGGAAGCGGCATTAAGCTGTTCTGTTGCACTTGGACTTACAACCATTATGATTCCAGACAGGATTAGACAGATGGCACCAACCAAACAAAGACTGATACCCACCTTCAGTTCTATGTCTTTTGGAACTTTGGTCCCTTCTATTTTCTGTGGCATTTCATTTGTACTCTGATTGACGATTTCTTCCTTCACAAGTTCATCAAGAGTAATATGGAAGCACTCACTCAGAGCCAACAGTTTTTCTAATTCAGGCGTTGATGTTCCGCTCTCCCATTTAGAGATGGCTTGTCTGGAAACGCCTACCTTTTCTGCAAGTTGCTCTTGAGAAAGTCCACTCTTTCGTCTGAACTTATATATTCTTTCAGACAACATTTGCTTTACCTCCTTGGAGACACTATACCGCAATATATAGTTACATACTATCAACTGCGATTGAAACTTCCGCAACCAGGGGTTGCTTTTTGTCAATCTTTTATATCGTTATCTTAAAATAGCGGTATGCTTATTTCAAGGCCTGACACTCTTTTTGAATTTGCTTTGGTGAAACC
>DSLFR04102__coassemble_1192_pt1 | contig 15072 bp, 10 predicted proteins | sample DSLFR04102__metabat2_low_PE_018 | metagenome-assembled genome bin DSLFR04102 | reverse complement strand
CATCCGTCCGAATTTCCCGCCGCGTTGAGTTTTCACGCGGCGGGTATCCGTCCATAGGGGAACCGCCCCCAACCAGACCAGGAGTGTGAAACATGGCACAGCAGGCAGTCTCGCCGATGATGCAGCAGTATTTCGACATCAAAAAGCAGCATCCGGACGAGATCCTTTTCTACCGCGTCGGCGACTTCTACGAGATGTTCTACGACGACGCCCTCACCGCCTCGCGGGAGCTGGAGCTGACCCTGACCGGCAAGGCCTGCGGCGGGGAGGAGCGCGCCCCCATGTGCGGCGTGCCCTTCCACTCCTACGAGACCTACGTGGCCCGGCTGATCGCCAAGGGCTACAAGGTTGCCATCTGCGAGCAGATGGAGGACCCTGCCCTGGCCAAGGGGCTGGTCAAGCGGGACATCATCCGGGTGGTCACCCCCGGCACCGTCATCGAGTCCAGCATGCTGGCGGAGGATAAAAACAACTACCTCTGCGCCATCTACTTAAAAAAGCACCGCCGCAAAATGCAGGCGGGCGTCTGCTTTGCGGACATCTCCACCGGCGAGGCCTACGCCACCGAGCTGGAAAGCGAGAAGATGGGCGGCGCCATCATCACCGAGCTTTGCCGCTATGTGCCCAGCGAGATCCTGATCAACACCGCCATGCTGGACCTGAAGGACGTGACCAACTACATCAAGCAGCACACCAGCGCGCTGGTGGAGCTGCGGGATGACGCGGCCTGCCGGGACAGCGTCATCCATGCCACGCTGGCCGGGCAGTTCGGCCCCGACTGGCAGAAAACCTGCGGCTTTCAGGAAAACGGCATGGTGCCCTACGCGGTGGGCATGCTGCTGGGCTACCTGAAAGAGACCCAGAAGCACGGCATCGAGCGCATCCGCACCATCCAGAACTACGCCGACGCCCAGTATATGCGGCTTTCCCCTGTGACCCGCGCCAACCTGGAACTGACCGAGACGATGCGCGGCCGCGAGAAAAAGGGCACCCTTTTGTGGGTGCTGGACAAGACCGAGACCTCCATGGGCAAGCGGCTGCTGCGCAGCTGGATCGAGCAGCCGCTGGTGGACGCCGGCGCCATCAACGCCCGGCTGGACGCGGTGGACGCGCTGTATCAGGAAAACGTCGCCCGCGCCGACCTGAAAGAGGCGCTGGGCCGGGTGTTTGACATCGAGCGGCTGACCACCCGCATCCTGTACGGCTCCGCCACCCCGCGGGAAGTCTGCGCCCTGGCCGACACCTGCGAGGCCCTGCCGGAGGTGCGCCGCATCGCAACGGGGCTGGACGCCCCGCTGCTGGCCGACCTGGCCGCCGGCATCGACCCGCTGGCGGATATCCTGACGCTGGTGCGCAGCGCCATCGTGGACGACCCGCCGGCAAACCTCAAGGACGGCGGCGCCATCCGCGCCGGCTACAACGCCGAGGTGGACGAGCTGCGGGACATCATGCACGGCGGCAAGGGCTTCCTCTCCCAGATGGAGGCCCGCCTGCGGGAGGAGACCGGCATCCCCAAGCTGAAGATCGGCTTCAACAAGGTGTTCGGCTACTACATCGAGGTCAGCCGCTCTTACGCCGACAGCGTGCCGGATACCTTTACCCGCAAGCAGACCTTGACCACCGGCGAGCGGTACATCACCCCGGAACTGAAAGAGCTGGAAAACAAGATTCTCGGCGCCAACGAGCGGCTGCTGGTTTTGGAGCACCAGCTGTTTGCCGACCTGCTCTCCGCCATCTCGGCCGAGATCCTGCGCATCCAGAAAACCGCCTCCTGCGTGGCCCAGCTGGACGTGCTGGCCGGCTTTGCCGAGGCGGCCGTCTGCAACAACTACACCAAACCCGTGGTGGACAGCAGCGACGTGCTGGACATCGCCGAGGGCCGCCACCCGGTCATTGAGCAGATGCTGAAAGGCAGCCTGTTTGTGCCCAACGACACCACCCTGGACGAGGGCGGCAATCGGATGCTGATCATCACCGGCCCCAACATGGCCGGCAAATCCACCTACATGCGGCAAAACGCCCTCATCGCGCTGATGGCCCAGATCGGCAGCTTTGTGCCGGCGGCCAGCTGCCGGGTGGGCGTGGTGGACGCCATCTTCACCCGCGTGGGGGCTTCGGACGATTTGGCCGCCGGCCAGTCCACCTTTATGGTCGAGATGACCGAGGTGGCCGAGATTTTGCAGCACGCCACCCAAAACAGCCTGGTCATCCTGGACGAGATCGGCCGTGGCACCTCCACCTTTGACGGCATGAGCATCGCCCGCGCCGTGGTGGAGTACATCTGCAAGAAGATCGGCTGCAAGACGCTGTTCGCCACCCATTACCACGAGCTCACCGACCTGGAACAGGATGTGCCGGGCGTCAAAAACTACAACATTGCGGTCAAAAAGCGGGGCGAGGACATCACCTTCCTGCGCCGCATCGTGGCCGGCCCGGCGGATGACAGCTACGGCATCGAGGTGGCCAAGCTGGCAGGGCTGCCGTCCGACGTGACCCGCCGCGCCCACGAGGTGCTGCGCCAGCTGGAGGCCTCCGCCCCCGGCGCAAACGCATCCGTGCAGCTGGACTTTGAGACGGTGCACGCCTACGAGAACCCCGCCGTCCCCAGCGAGGTGGTGGACAAGCTGCGCAGCGTGGACATCGAGACGCTGACCCCGCTGGAGGCCCTCAACTTCCTCTACGAGCTGAAACAGGCGCTGAAAGCATAACGACAGAGACATTGCGCCGCGCTGCCTGTTGGCAATTTGCCCCGGCAATCGCGGCAAGGCCCCGGCGCAAACGTATTTTCATACCCGAAACCCTATTTTTTTGATCGAGGTATCCCATGGCTGAAATTCGCGTACTGGACAAGCATACCGCCGAGCTGATCGCCGCCGGCGAGGTGGTCGAGCGCCCCGCCTCGGTGGCGAAGGAGCTGCTGGAAAACGCCATCGACGCCGGCGCCACCAAGATCACGCTGTCCATCCGCCGCGGCGGCATCCAGCAGCTGCAAATTGCGGACAACGGCACCGGCATCGAGGCCGAGTACATCGACAAAGCCTTCATCCGCCACGCCACCAGCAAGATCGCCACCGCCGACGACCTGACCCGCATCCACACGCTGGGCTTTCGGGGCGAGGCGCTGGCCTCCATCGCCAGCGTGGCCAAGGTGGAGGTGCTGACCCGCACCGAGGCGGACGAGTACGCCTGCCTTTACCGCATTGCCGGCGGCGAGCCCCAGGGCATGGAGCCGGGCGCCCGCCCGGTGGGCACCACCATCACCGTCAACGACCTGTTCTACAACACCCCCGCCCGCATGAAGTTTTTGAAAAAGGACGCCAGCGAGGGCACCTTTGTGGCGGATGTGGTGCTGCACGCGGCGCTGTCCCACCCGGAGATCTCCTTCCGGTTTGAGCGGGAAGGCAAGCTGCAGTTTGCCACCCCCGGCGACGGCAGGCTGCTCAGCGCCGTGCACGCGGCGGTGGGGCGGGAGTTTGCCCGCGACCTGCTGCCGGTGGAGGGCGGCGACGGCGTCTACCGGCTGACCGGCCTGGTCACCCCGCCGCGGGCCTGCCGGGCCTCCCGCGGGGCGCAGTATTTCTACGTCAACGGCCGCTATGTCAAAAACCGCACCATGATGGCGGCGCTGGAGGCCGCCTACAAGGGCACGCTGATGCAGGGCAAGTTCCCCGGCGGCGTGCTGATGCTGACCATGCCCGCCGAGCTGGTGGACGTCAACGTCCACCCCGCCAAGACCGAGATCCGCTTTGCCCGCGAGGGCGACGTGTTCGACGCGGTCTACCGCACGGTGCGCGCCGCGCTGGCCGCCCCCGGCAGCGGCGAGTGCCGCTTTGAGCTGGACCACGGCAAGCCGGACGCCAAGGCGCAGCCGGCAGGGCAGGGGACCCCGGCCCCGGCGGGGCGGCCCTCCCGACCGGCGGGCGGGGGCTTTGCCGCCATGTCCGCCGCCGAGTACCGCGCCGCCCAAAAACTGGTGCAGCCTGTGCCGCAAAACCCCGTGCCGGGGCTGAACCTGCCCGCCGCGCCGGGGCAGATGCAGATGCGCTCCGCCCGCGCGGAGTACGGCGCGCCGCAAGCGCCCGCGGCCCCGGTTCGGCCGGCGACTGCTGCGGATGAGGGCGCGCTGGACATCCTGCCCGATATGCCCGGCGAAACTGCCGCGCCCGAAGGGGAGCCGCCCGCCGTCCATTACCCGCCGCAGGCGGCGGACGATTTGGCCGATTTGCAGGACGCGGCCGGCCGCACGCTGCTTGGCGCGCTTACCGACGCGCTGGCCGGGCTGCAGGCCGCGCCCGTCCCGCCCGAAGCCGGGGACAACGGCGCACCGGCCGGCCCGCAGGCGGACGGCGAAGGGAGCACGCCGCCGGAAGCTTTGCAGGGGACCCTCAGCGCGCTGCCCGGCGCCGCCGGCCCCGAACAGACCGCCCTTGCCCCGGAGGCCGCCGTGCCGCTGCGCTATGTGGGCGAGGTGTTCAAAACCTATATCATCACCGAGCGGCCGGGCGAGCTTTGCCTGATCGACAAGCACGCCGCCCACGAGCGGGTGCTGTTTGAAAAGCTGGCCAAAGACTACGGCAACGTGCCCGCCCAGATGCTGCTGGTGCCGGTGCAGGTCAACCTTTCCGCCGAGGAAAAACTGGCGGTGCTGCAAAACCTTGCCCTGTTGCAGAGCGCCGGCATCGAGGCCGAGGACTACGGCGGCGCCACCGTCATTGTGCGGGCGGTGCCCGCCGACGTGCCGGTGGACGACGTGGAGGACATGCTGGTGGAGCTGGCCGCCCATCTGGCCGCCGGCGGCCGGGACGCTCTGCGGGAAAAGACCGAGTGGGTGCTGCACTCCATCGCCTGCCGGGCGGCCATCAAGGCCGGTGACCGCAGCGACCCCAAAGAGCTGCTGGCCCTGGCGCAGCAGATCATGGACGGCGCTGTGCCGCCGTTTTGCCCCCACGGCCGCCCCTGCGTGCTGAAGATCACCCGGAAGGAGCTGGAAAAACAGTTTGGCCGCCTTGTCTGATACCCTGAACCGCCCCGCACAGGACGCCCGCCCCCGCGTCGTCGCCATCGGCGGCCCCACCGCCACCGGCAAGACCGCGCTGTCCGTGGCGCTGGCAAAACGCTTTGGCGGCGAGATCATCAGCGCCGACTCGATGCAGATCTACAAAGGGCTGGACGTGGGCACCGCCAAGGCCACGCCGGAGGAGATGCAGGGCGTGCCCCACCATCTGCTGGACATCCTGCCGCCGGAAGAGCCCTTCAGCGTGGCCGAGTTCACCGCGCGGGCCGGGGCGCTCATCGCCGATATCACCGCCCGCGGCGGCCTGCCCTTTGTTGTGGGCGGCACCGGGCTGTACATCACCAGCCTGCTGGGCGGCGTCCGCTTTGCGCCCCAGCCGAACGACCCCGCCCTGCGCGCCGCTTTGCAGGCCCGCGCCGCGGCGGGGGAGGGCCGGGCTTTGTATGACGAGCTGGCCGCCGTTGACCCGGACTACGCCGGGACGCTGCACCCCAACGACGAAAACCGCGTCATCCGCGCGCTGGAGCTTTACCGGCTGACCGGCCGCACCATGACGCAGCAGCGGGCGGCCTCCCGGCCGGAGACCCCGCCCTACCGCGCCCTCTGCCTGTGTTTGAGCTGCCCCGACCGGGCGGTGCTCTATCGGCGCATCGACAGCCGGGTGGACAACATGGTGGCGGCGGGCATCCTGGAGGAAGCGCGCCTGGTCTACGACCACCGGGACAGTTACCGCACCGCCGCCCAGGCCATCGGCTACAAGGAGTTCTTCCCCTATTTTGAGGGGACCGCCACCCTGGCCGAATGCACCGCAAAGCTCAAGCAGGCGTCCCGCAACTACGCCAAGCGCCAGCTGACCTGGTTCCGCCGCCAGACCGACGCCGTCTGGCTGGATTTCACCGACCCCGGCCTGGAAGCGCAGGCTGCCCGCCTGGTGGAAGCGTTCCTGGCGGGCGCCCCGCACAGCGGCTGACCTGACCCGAAACTTGCCCCGCATTTTTCCCGCACAGCCTGATTCCCGGCCCATCCCGACCCGCAAAGGAGGTGCCTGCCCATGCAGCGCGACCCTGCCGAACGCCGGCGCATTGTCCGCAATATCCTGCTTGCCGTTTTGACCGTCATTTTGGCGGCGGCGGTGCTGTACGTGGGGGTGCAGCTGTATGCCATCCTGCGCCGCAGCTACCGCACCGAGACCGCCATCCAGGCAACCATGGCCGACAGCGTTATGCTGAACGGTGCGGCGGTGTTTGACCTGACCCCGGTGCAGGGCGCCGGCGACCTGGGCTACCTGGTGGAGGACGGCGAGCGCGTCACCACCGGCACCGCCATTGCCGAGTATTACACCGCCGACGGCCAGGACCTGCTGCGGGAGGAACTGACCAACCTGGACCGGGAACTGTCGCTGCTCAACCGCTCCCAAAACTCTGCCGGCAGCGACCTGTCGCTGCTCAACGCCCAGGCGCGCTCGGCGCTGTTTGACCTGCTGGACCAGCTGGACGCCGGCGCCTATGCCGGCATCCGCGATGTGGAGGAAAGCTACCTGCTGGCCCAAAACCGCATCCAGGTCTCCACCGGCCAGTCGGACGACTTCTCGGCTACCATCGCACAGCTGCAAAGCCAGCGGGACGCAATCGCCGCCCAGCTGGGCGAGCTGTCCACCATCCAGGCCGAGTCCAACGGCTACTTTGTCTCCAGCCATTCGGCGGGGTTGACCACCCTGACCGCCGAGACCGCCGACGAGGCGTCCCCCGCCCGCCTGGCCGAACTGCTGGCCGGGGATCTGTCCCTCTCGTCCGACGGGGTGGCCGGCTGGATCGCCGCCGGATTCAGCTGGCGGTTTTACGCCACCTGCGACCTGGACACCGCCGCCCGGTTCGACGGCGTCACCAGCGTGCAGATCAGCGTGCCCGGCAAGCTGGACACGCCGCTGTCGGCCACGGTGGTCTCGGTGGAGACCGACGAGGAGGCCGGCCTGGCAAAGATCGTCATCGAGTGCGGCAGCGTCAACGCCGACGTGCTGACCCTGGGGCAGGAGGAAGCCCAGATCGACCTGGCCACCTACACCGGCATCCGCATCAGCCGCAGCGCGCTGCACATCGTGGACGGCAGCAACGGCGTTTACGTCAAGGCCGGCAACCTGCAGCGGTTCCGCAAGATCACCATCCTGTACGAGAACGAGGACTACATCCTGGTGCCGGAGGACGGCGCCGTGGGCACCGACAACGAGGTGCGCCTGTATGACGAGATCATCGTCGAGGGCACCAACCTCCAGGACGGCAGCCTGATGTAGCCGCCCGCGCGGGCAGACGACACTGCCGGCGTGCCGGGCCTGTGCGCTTTGCCAGGGCCCGGCACGCTTTTTTTGCGCCCAAAACCGCAGCCGGCCGGTTCCCGCAGGCCGGGGGCATCCACGTTTGCCGCTGCCCGGCCCGCCCAAATTTTCAGCGGGAACGGCGGTTTGCGCTTGACAGCGGCGGGAAATTCGAGTAGAGTGATATTGTACGAAATCATACTTAATGCGCAGCTGCCCTGCCGCCGCCCTGGCTCTGTGCCGGAGCGCGGCCGGCAGGCGGGGCGGCGCCCCGCCCCCGGCACGAGGAAACGCCTATGGACAAACAAAACGAGACCGCCGCCCAACTGACCCGCTTCCGCGAGGCAACGCGGGAACTGGACAGCGTATATGCCGCCTTTCCCAAGGCGTGCGGCCTGTCGGAAGCCGAGTACTGGTCCCTGGTGGCCGTCTACGAGGGGCTGGAGACCCAAAGCCGCATCAGCGCGCAGCTGTACCTCAGCCGGCAGACGCTCAACTCGGCGTTCCGGCAGCTGCGCCGCAAGGGGCTGGTACAGCTGGAACCCTATGCCGACAACCAGCGTTCCAAGCGGGCGGTGCTGACAGACGAGGGCCGCCGTTTTGTGGAAACAAATGTCCTGCGGATGCACCGCATCGAGGAGCGCGCCTGGGCGAAGCTGACCGGGGAGGAACGCCGCCTGCTGCCGGAGCTGACCCGCCGGTTCAGCGCGCTGGTGCGCCGGGAGCTTGCGCTGACCGCCGAGCCGGAGCTGCGCCAAGAAACCGATACCCCTGCGCCATAAAATACACCTGGCCGCTGCTTTTGCGGCCCCTTGCCGCCGGACAGGCGGCTGTTTCTGTTTTTGCGGGTTTTTGGGCCGGAGTTTGGATTTTTTCAGATTTCCTTCAGGAACCATTCAGGTTTGGGTGCGATACTAAAGCCATCGAAAGCAAAACCGCTTTCGATGCACAAAACAGCCGGCAGCAGGGCAGGCCGCAGGGGCCGCCCGCAAAGCCGGCGACCCAAAAACTGAAAGGTGGATATGACCTATGAAAACTCTGACCAAACGTGTTTCCGTTCTCTTCCTGGCCTGTGCCATGGCGCTGTCGATGGCGGCCTGCAGCGGCGGCAGCCGCAAAGGCACAACGTCCTCCTCCCGCCCCACCACCAGCCAGGGCTCCTCCAGCAGCCGCAAGAGCGGTTCCGGCAAGAAAAACAACACGGCTTCCTCCCACAAAAACAGCGCCTCCTCTGCGGCAACGCCGGAAAGCGGCAAAAACTCTTCCGGTTCGGCCGCCGCCAGCTCCTCCGGCGCCTCCAGTTCGGCCGGCAGCTCCAGCAGCTCGGCCAAAAACAAGAACACCGCCGGCAGCCGGAAGAATGCCGCGTCCTCCGGCAGCCGCAAAGACGCCGCATCCTCTTCCAACACGGCAAAGGGCAAGACCGGCACTTCCTCCGGCACCGGCGGCAAAAGGTGACGCAGGCGGCAAATGCCAAAACGCGCCGGATACACTCGTTACTGTAATATGAGGTCACAGGGCAACGCTCTGCCGCAGCCGACCGGGCGGCGGCAGGGCGGGCGCCCATGGGCAGGCAGCGGGCTGCGGGGCAGTCCGCTGCCTGCGGCGTGCCGCAGACCGGGAAGTTCCAGCACTTTTGACCGATCAGATACCCCAGGGAAAGGAAACCGCAATGGAAACAGCAAAGATCCTTCTGATAGAGGATGACCAGGACATCCGCGAGGGCGTGCGCATCCTGCTGGAAAGCGAGAGCTACGCGGTGACGGAGGCCGACAGCGGCGAGGCCGGCCTGCGCCTGCTGAGCGGCGACACCGACCTGGTGATCCTGGACGTGATGATGCCGGGCATATCCGGCCTGAAAACCTGCGAGGAGATCCGCAAGACCTCCTATGTGCCCATCCTGTTTTTGACCGCAAAGGCGCAGGAGTCGGACAAGCTGATCGGCCTGATGGCGGGCGGCGACGATTACCTGGCCAAGCCCTTTTCCTACGCCGAGCTGCTGGGCCGTGTCAAGGCGCTGCTGCGCCGCTACCAGGTCTACCGGGGCAAGGCGGGCGCCGGCCGCACCGACCGCTACCTGGAGGCCGCCGGCCTGCGGGTCAACCCGGACTTCAACCAGGTGTTTGCCGACGGCGAGGAGAAGGAGCTTTCCACCATTGAATACAAGCTGCTGCTGTTGATGATGCAGCACCCTCGGCGCATCTTCTCGGCCCAGCAGCTGTACGAGAGCATCTGGGAGGAACCCTACTTTTACACCTGCAGCAACACGGTGATGGTGCACATCAGCAAGCTGCGCGCCAAGATCGAGCAGGACCCCCAGCGCCCCCGCCGCATCGCTACCGTGTGGGGAAAGGGTTACCGCTTTGAAACCGCTGCCGGCTGACCGCGCCCCGCGCCCGGCGTCGCTGTCCGGCAGGCTGGGGCGGCTGCTGACGGCGGCGGTGCTGGCTGCTGCGGTGGTTTTTGTGGTTTTGTACGGGCTGAGCGTCATGCTGCTGGACCGGTATGCCTGGGACGAGGACCGCCTGGCGCGGGAGCGCAGCCAGCAGGTGGAAAATTTGCAGGATTACGTGGACCGCAACGGCGTTTCCTCCTCAGACATCGCCCTGCTGACCCAGTGGGTGCGGCAGCAGGGGGTGCTGTCGCTGCAGGTCTACCGCCAGGGCGCGCTGGTGTACGACAGTGCCCTGCAGCAGCAGGACTACGACGGTCTGGCCGGGGACGAGCTGCCCTCCTGGGAGACGCCCTACCCCGTGACCTTTGCCGACGGCGAGGCCGAGATCCTGCTGGAAGGCTCCTACGCCTACCGGCTGTACACCTATGCGCTGGTGGCCGAGCTGGCCGCGGCGTTCGCGCTGTTTTTCGGCATCGTTATGGCGGGCATCCGCCGGACCATCCGCTACATCCGGCAGCTCAGCGGCGAGATCCGCATCCTGGAGGGCGGCGGGCTGGACTACAAGGTGACGGTGCAGGGCAACGACGAGCTGGGGCAGCTGGCCCGCGGCCTGGATGACATGCGCCTGGCCTTTCAGCGCCAGCAGCAGCAGGAAAAGGCGCTGGCCCAGGCCAGCCAGCGCATGGTGACCGAGATGTCCCACGACCTGCGCACGCCGCTGACTGCCATCCTGCTGTACACCCAGCTGCTGCTGGACCACCGCTACCAGACAGCGGAACAGCAAAACGACTACGTCCGGCGCATCGACAAGCAGGCACGGCGGCTGAAACAGCTGTCGGACCGGCTGTTCAGCTACGCGCTGAGCACCGCCGGGGAGGACGATGTCCCCGCGCAGGCGCTGCCGCTGCAAAGCGCGCTGTACGACCTGCTCTCCGAGACGACGGCCTACCTGGAGCAGCGGGGCTTTGCCGTGCGGCTGGACCTTGACTGGCGGCCCTGCCGCATCCGCCTGCGGAGGGACTACCTGGGCCGTATCCTCGACAATCTTGCTTCCAACATCGTCAAGTACGCCGATCCGGCGGCGCCGGTGGTGCTGCGCTCGCTTTACACCGACGGCTGCGCCGGCATTGCGCTGGAAAACCGCTGCGCCGCCCGGCCCGCCGCAGCCGAGAGCAGCGGCATCGGCCTGCGCAATGTGGACGGCATGATGCGCAAGATGGGCGGCAGCTGCGTGGTGGAACAGTCCGGCGGCCGGTTTTGCGCCGCGCTGTATTTTACCTGCGCCGATGCGCCGGAGCAGGGCAAAAAATCGGGCGGCGCCCCTTGACAAACCGGGCAAAGGGGGGTATGCTGTCAATCGTCTCAAATCATATTGTATGATTTTTGACAATAAGCTGGATAAAAGGACGGCGGGGCAGGCAGAAAAACGCTCTGCGTTTGCAGGCGGCTTGCCCGCGTGCTCTGCCGGGGGCTTTGCCCGGTGCGGCGGCCCGGCAAAACAGAATATGGCGTTCATCGGAGGACGGGCCATCGCAATGGCCGGCCGCCGGCCGGGACTGCCCCGGCCGGCGGCGATCGTCGAGAAGATGTCGGGTGCGCCCGGTCAATGCCGGCGGATTTTTCCGCCGCAAAGGCCGGGCGCTTTTGTTTTGCCGCGGCCCTTTGCGCCGGGCGGAAAGGAGGAATGCACCGGATGCATAAGTTCCACTATGACCTCGCCCAACTGCGGCGGCTGCACACCGTCTGCTTTTCGCTGGAAGGCGCCGCGGTGGAGGAGAGCGCCTTCCGCGCGCCGGGCGGCGGGATCTTTATCCTGCGGCGCATCAACGGCATCGAGACCGCGTTCTACCACGCCACACCGGAACAGTACGCCGCCTGGATGCGTTTCCGCGACGAGCATCCCCGCCGCCTGTGGCCGGGCTGACCCCGGCCCCTGTTCCGGCTTGCCATACCCCCCTGGCCGCGCGCTGCGGCCGATCTTAACGGAAAGGAAATCTGCCATGAAACTGATCGCACGTTTTCTCAAACCGCATCTGTGGCTGTGCGTCGTCACGGTGCTGCTGCTGATCGTGGACACGGCGGGCGCGCTGTTCATCCCCACGCTGGCGGCCGAGATGCTCAACCAGGGCACCTCCGGCGCCACCTTTGACGCCGTGCTGCGCACCGGCGGCCTGATGGCCGCCGCCTCGGTGCTGTCCGGCGTCTGCACCATCCTGGGCGGCTACGCCTGCGCCACCCTCACCGCGCGCATCGGCAAGGACATGCGCGTGGCGCTGTACGACAAATCCCTCAAGCTGTCCAAGTATGACTTTAGGCATTTCGGCATCGCCTCCATCACCACCCGCACCGTGTCGGACATCACCAACATCCAGACTGCGCTGACCAGCTTTATCCAGATGGTGCTGCCGGTGCCCTTTATTTTTATCGTGGCGCTGGTGCTGGCCATCCGGCTGGACTGGGAGCTGGGCATGATCCTGCTGGCGGTCATCGTCATCGTGTTCGTGCTGGCGCTGTTCATCATGAACAGCGCGGCCCCGCTGTTCCAAAAGCTGCAAAAGCTGCTGGACCGCATGACCACCATCCTGCTGGAAAACCTCACCGGTGTGCGCGTGGTGCGCGCCTTCAACAACGAACAGCGGGAGGAGCAGCGCATGGGCAGGGCCTTTGCCGCCTATGCCGACACCTCCATCCGCGCCAACCGCCGGTTCGCCAACCTGGACGGTATCTCCTTCTTCTGCATCAACCTGTTCGTCGTCATCGTCTACTGGCTCAGCGGCGGGCGGATCAGCGCCGGGCATTTGCAGATCGGCGACATCACCGCCATCATCAGCTACGCCACCATGGTGCTGTTCTTTTTGATGATGGCCCAGATGGTCATTATGATGATGCCCCGCGCGCTGGAATGCTGCGAGCGTGTGCAGGTGGTGCTGGACCACACCCCGGAGATCCAGGACCTGGTCAGCGGCCCGCCCCAGCCCTTTGACGACGACGCGCCGGAGGTGCTGTCTTTCCGCAATGTCTCCTTCCGCTTTGCCGACGCCGAGGAGGACACCCTCAGCGAGCTGGACTTCACCTGCCGCCGGGGCCAGACCACCGCCATCATCGGAGGCACCGGCACCGGCAAGTCCACCATCGCCTCGCTGATTTTGCGCTTCCACGACGTGACCCGCGGCGCCATCCTTCTCAACGGCACCGACATCCGCCGGATGCCCCAGCACTTTTTGCGGGAGCGCCTGGCCTACGTCCAGCAGAAAGCCTGGCTGTTCTCCGGCACCATCGCCGACAACCTGCGTTACAGCGACCCCGACGCCAGCCGCGAAACGATGCTGCACGCCGTGGACGTGGCCCAGGCCGGCGAGTTCGTCGGCGCGCTGCCCGACGGGCTGGATTCCTTTGTGGCCCAGGGCGGCACCAACTTCTCCGGCGGCCAGCGGCAGCGGCTGTCCATTGCCCGCGCGCTGGTCAAAAAGCCGGAACTGTATATCTTTGACGACAGCTTCTCGGCGCTGGACTTCAAGACCGACGCCGCGCTGCGCAGGGCGCTGGCCAAAGAAACGCAGGACGCCGCCGTGCTGATCATCGCCCAGCGGGTCAGCACCATCCAGCACGCCGACCAGATCATCGTGCTGCACGAGGGCCGCATGGCCGGCATCGGCAGGCACGAGGAGCTGCTGAAAACCTGCGGCGTCTACCGCGAGATCTACGAGTCCCAGACCAAAACGGCCGGCGAAACGGGAAAGGAGGAACGTGAACCATGAACCAGACCAACAAGCGCCCCGGCACCGTGGTACGCTTGGCCCGCCAGATGAAGGGCCAGCAGCTGCGGCTGACGGTGGTGGCAGTGTCCATCGTGGTCTATGTGGCGCTCAGCATCTGGAACCCGATGTACAGCGCCATCGCCATTGACCATCTGTGGCAGAGCATCCAGGCCGCCGCCCGGGCGGGCACGCCCTTTGCCATCACCTGGAACAATATGGGCCGGGAGCTGGTCCAGCTGACCGTCCAGTATTTCTTTACCTGGATCTTTTACTACCTGCAGTCCTACCTGATGGCCAGCGTGGCCGAGAGCCTGAACCTGGAGCTGCGCGGCCAGATCTCCCGCAAGCTCAACCGGCTGCCGCTGCGCTTTTTTGACCAGAACAAATCCGGCGAGGTCCTCAGCCGCATCACCAGCGACCTGGACAAGATCGCCGAGGTATTGCAGACCGGCCTGCTCAAGCTGATCGTGGCCATCGGCACCATCATCGGCTCGCTGATCGCCATGTTCTATTACAGCGTGCCGCTGACCTGCATCTTTCTGCTGTTCATGGCCGTCAGCGTCATCATCACCCGGATCGTTGCCAAAAAGAACCTGCGCTATGCCACCGAGCGGCAGGAGACGGTGGGCGACCTGACCGGCCTGGTGGAGGAGCTGTACAACGGCCGCGACGTCATCAAGGCCTACAACCACGAGGCCCAGAGCCTGCGCCAGGTGGAGGGATCCGCCGAGCGCAACCGCGCCGCCAACCAGAAGGCCGACTTTTTGACCAACTGCGTCAACCCGCTGATCCGCCTGCTGACCCGGCTGGCCAACGTGGTCATCGCCATCATCGCCGGCCATGCCATGCTGGCGGGCACCATGACGGTGGGCGTGGTGCAGGCGTTCTTCCAGTATATCAACCAGACCGCCGAGCCGCTGACCGAGGCTTCCTACATGATCGACTCGCTCCAGTCGGCGCTGGCCTCCGCCAAGCGCACCTTTGAGCTGCTGGACGAGGAGGAGGAACGCCCCGACCCGGCCGATCCCGCCGTGCTGGAGCGCGCCAAAGGCCGCATCGCCTTTGAGCATGTCAGCTTCGGCTACGACCCCGGCCGCCTGCTGATGAAGGACATCAGCTTCCATGCCGAGCCGGGCCAGAAGATCGCGGTGGTGGGCAGCACCGGCGCGGGCAAGACCACGCTGGTCAACCTGCTCATGCGCTTTTACGAGGTCAACGGCGGCCGGATCACGGTGGACGGCCTGGACGCCGCCGCCATGACCCGCCGCGGCCTGCGGCAGAACTTCGGCATGGTATTGCAGGACACCTGGCTGTTCGGCGGCACGGTGGCCGAGAACATCGCTTACAGCAAGCCCGACGCCACCCGCAAGGAGATCGTGGCCGCGGCCCGCGCCGCCAAGGTGGACCACTTTATCCGCACCATGCCCAAGGGCTACGACACCGTGCTCAGCAACGAGTCAGCCAACCTGTCCGCGGGCCAGCGGCAGCTTTTGACCATCGCCCGCGTGTTTTTGTGCGACCCGCCCATCCTGATTTTGGACGAGGCCACCTCCAGCGTGGACACCCGCACCGAGGTGGAGATCGGCAAGGCCATGAA
>DSLFR04102__coassemble_1118_pt1 | contig 16248 bp, 8 predicted proteins | sample DSLFR04102__metabat2_low_PE_018 | metagenome-assembled genome bin DSLFR04102 | reverse complement strand
ACGCGAAAACGGGGGCACATGACAAATAATAGAAACAAAACTGTACTTTCGTATCTGATGACCCGTGTATGGAAGGGATGACCAGTGGCTGACAGCGGAGAAATTTTGCAGGGGTACCCCATCGAGGAATTTCTGCGGCGGGAAACGGCCCGGCGCCGCAGCAGCGAGACCGTCCAGCTGTACCGCAGCTGCCTGTACGGCCTGCGGGACTGGATGGCCCGGCACGGCCCGGTCAGCGCGCAGTCGCTGGACGGGTGGCGGCAAAACCTGGTCCGGCGGGGGCTGCAGCCGCGCACGGTCAACCTGCATCTGGCGGCCGCCAACGGGTACCTGCGCTGGTGCGGCCGGCCCGACCTGCTGCTGCGCCACGTGCAGGCCCCCGCCGCCGAAGGTCCGCAGCTGACCAGGCCCGAATACCTGCGCCTGCTTCGCACGGCCAGGCGGAAAGGCTGGCGCCGGCTGTACCTGCTGGTCAAGCTGTTTGCCACCACCGGGCTGCCGCTGCGGTTTTTGAAGCTGGTCACGGTCGAGACGGTGCGCGCCGGGCAGGCCGAACTGCAGCTGCAGGGGCAGAGTTTCGCCTTTTTCTGCCCAAGCGGCCTGCGCAGCGAGATTTTGGAGTACGCCGACGAGGCCGGCCTGACCGCCGGGCCGGTGTTCGTCACCGGCACCGGCTGCGTCATCGACCGCTCCCACCTCAACCGGGAGCTGACCGCGCTTTGCCGCGAGGCCGGTGTGCCGGAGGAAAAGGGCAACCCGCGCGCCCTGGTCAGCCTGTACCGGGCAACCAGAAAAGACATCTATGCCAGCATGGAGCTTTTGCTTCGCCAGGCTTACGATCAACTGCTGGAGGCCGAACAGGCCGCCGTGGGATGGGAAGCAGGCGCATAACAAGGCAAACCGGCGATCCGCCGATTTCATATCCATCGATCACTTAAAGGAGGAAACCTGCATGAAAAACAAGGCAAGGCGCATTGTCAGCGTGATCTGCGCGCTGGCCATGTGCGCCGCAATGGTGCCGGCTGTATTCGCAGAGAGTGAGACAGTCAACACAACAAGCAACGCAGCGTCCAGCAGTGTCACTGACACAAGCAGCAGTGACACCACCAAGGATTCTGCCGCCGACACAACTACGGGCACGGCATCCGGCAGCACCTCAGGCCCGGACACCGCCCCAGGTACCGATACCGGCACCGACACAAGCGCAGATACAAGTACTGACGCAACAACCGATACGAGTACTGACAGTCTCAAAGACACAGCCCTCGATACAAACGCTGATACTACTGCGGACACCACTACGGACGGCACCATCACAGAGGGTTCAACTGCACCCGGCAGTTCTCCCCTGCCGGGTGAAACCACTCCCTCCGACACTCCGGATGACACCAGCAATGCGGATGCCGGAACGGATACACCCGATTCCCCGCTGAACGAGACAGGCGTTACTATCCTGAAAAAAGGAGCGGCTGACACCGTATTTCATATCGGCGAAGATCAAGTTCTAATGATCAGCGGTCAGGATCAGGCGGACAATGAGCCCATCATATTCAAAAATTGTACATTCAACCTGTCAGGCGGAACTGTCAAAATTTCCGGAAACCAGGATGGAATCCTCTATAACAATGGCGAAACTGTCACCAAACTGTTCATCAGCGGCAATGTGCAGTTTGATAACTGCCGGTTCGTCACGGCGGAAGGCGCAACCAAGACGACCAGCGCCGGCTATGATGCGGCCATCTATTTCTTCAGCGGCGACATCGTGCTGAATGGATGTGAGCTGTCTGCGGAAGGCTACAATGGCCAGTTCCTGGGCTTGTACGGCAGCGACGGCAGCGTTACCTTTAACGACAGCAACATCAGCACGGTCGGCAACAAAAACGGCTGGAGCTATGCAATGTATGCCGGTTCTGTACTGAAACTGAACCGTTCTACCATGACCGCTACCGGCTCGTCTACGGACAGCGGAAACATCAATGTTTTCTATTCCGGAGACAATAATAAAACCGGCTATGATGCCATTTTCTTTAAAGATTCCACCATCAATTTCAGCGATAACAAGGCCGGCGGCTTTGCCATCAACAATGTTAACATCCATGTCGACAACTCTGATATTATTGTAGACAACAACCTTGGCAATGCCTGTAACTCCGGCTACTGGATCGTGACAAACGACTCCAGCATTACCATGAACGGCAACCGCGGCGGCCATGCTCTTTCCTGCATTGGTTTTGAGATGAGCGATTCCAAGCTGGAGATCCTGCACAACGGCTATGCCGGCGTTTACATCCAGTCGAAAGATTCGACACTGACCAACTGCACGGTGGATATCCGCTGCAATGGAGAGAAACTGTTAAGCTATTCTGCTGGCGATGTCTGGCTGAACGGTCACACTTTGACCGTTTCCGGCGGCACATCCAACGCGCAGGAGGGTTCCCCCTGGCTTGGTGCGGTTGGCCGCAAGGGTTCGCTGACTACCACCGGGACAACCTCCGTGGTAGCCTACGACCTGAACAACAATGCTGTAGATAACCTCAAGAGCAACACAGCGGCCTGCTTTGGCCAGGCCCAACTCACTTTGAACAGCGAAGCAGACCAGCACACCCTGCTCCTGAATCCGTTTATGGAGAGCGATTATGCCCGCGGCAATGCGGAAAATTCTGCCAGCAGCAACGATGCCGACCTGTTTGCAGATGACCATGTCGTGACTTCCGATGAGCAGACAGGCATCACGTATGACAGAAACTATATTATCGGCGGAACAACCGCCAAAATCGGCACCCTTACCACCGCCCAGCTGTCTCACCACAAGTATGACTGGAACAACGGCGAAGTCACCGCCCAGGCAACCGTTGCCACTTACGGAGTAATGCGTTATGCGTGCACTGACATCTGCACAGATTATGCAAGTCATACCGGCGAACACCCCAACAGTTTTGACTGCGCAGGCACCTATGTGTATGCCCCGCTGGTCGGCCTGCATTTTGACTCCAATCTGCCTGCCGCTGCTGACCCGGAGACCGATGCGGCAACCGGTATGCCGGACGACCAGACCCAGATTTCTTACAATGCCGCGGCGACGGCTCCCGCTGCCGCCCCGACTTTGTCCTTGGCAAACGGCGATGAATACGCCTTCACCGGTTGGTATACCGACCCGGAATGCACCCAGCTGTTTGAATTCAATACCGCACTGACGGATAACTGGACCATCGTATATGCCGGTTGGGAAAAAGTGCCTGAAACTCCCCCCGCCGTCACCGTTCCCAGCACCCCCACCCCCGACGAACACCCCGATATTGCCGAGGGCATTGCCAACGGCACCTGGGGCGGCACCCCTACCCCTACGCCCAGCGCACAGACCACCACCATCCCGCAGACCAGCGACAGCCTGCCCCTTGGCATGCTGATCGTCGTGGCCGTCGCGGCGGCCGGTGCGGTCGTCGTGCTGCTGGTGCTGCGCAAGCGCCGCAGCCGGTAATTTCCCGTCTCTCCGCCCGCAAGGGCACTGCATCCCCCTAACCAGCCAGGGCCGCCCCCTCCGGGGCGGCCCTGGCTGCTTTTTTTCTGTTTTCCGGCAAGGGTTCGCGGCAGCGGAAAGCCCTGCACGCCGCATGGGCGTTGCCGGCAGCGGTTTCCTCGCCCGCCTATCCTGTGCCGCGCCGGTCTCAGCCGCCCGATGTTCCCCCGGCGGCGTCCTCCAGCAGTGCCTGGGCAAAAAAATCCGCGGTCAGGCTCTCGATGCGCTCCCGCACCGCCTGGTCGGCCTGGGGGCTGCTGCCCGCAGCCGTGTAATTGTGGGTGGCGTCGGTAAACTGCCCATACAGATTGGTAAAGTTGACGCCGCGGCTTGCGGCGGACTGCATGGTCCCGTCAATGGTCTGCTGGCTCAGCAGCTCCACATCGCCGGCGGCAAACGCCACCAGCAGCGCGCCCCGGTAACCGGACATTGCCGACCATGGTTCGCTGCGGTCCATCTGCTCCAGAAAATCGCTGCTGACCGTCACGTGCCAGTCCCGCAGCTCCACCGTTCCCTGCTGGCGGGCGGTCTCCAGCAGGGCCTGGCGCTCGGCCGGGTCGTGGCTCAAAAATTCCAGCCCGTCCAGCCCGGTGTTGTTGGCCGGGCTCCAAAGCGCGGCGGCGGCCACCGTGTCGTCCAGCATCAGGCTGACCACCCGGCCGCCCATGCTGTGGCCCAACAGCCCCAGCGGGCCGCCGGCGCCGCACCGCGTGCGCATATAATCCACCGCCGCGCGCACGTCCGCTTCCATATTGTCCAGCGTGTAGGCGGCGGTGTCCTCAACGCTGTCCCCGCAGCCGGCAAAATCCAGCGCCAAAGCCGCAATGCCTTTTTCCGCCAGGCGCAGCGCCAGCGGACCAAAATGGCCGTCGCCCTCCCGGCTGCCGGTAAACCCGTGGCAAAGGATCACCAGCGGCATGGTTTCGGTGCGCAGCGCCTGCGGCGGCAGGGTCACGGTCGCGTACACGTCCACCGCGTTTTCGCCGCGCCAGGTCTGCAGCGTCACCTGCCGCTGCTCCGGCTGCCCGGCTTCCGGGGAAGCCTGCGGGGCGGGCTGGGCCTGTGCCTGCGCCAGCTGCTGCCGAAGGCTGCTGTTGTCCGCTTCCAGCATACCGCACCAGACCAGGCACAGCGCCAGGGCGGCCATTGCCAGCGCCAGCAGCAGCATGGCCAGCAGCCGCAGCGGCCGAAGCCGGCGGCGGGGTCGATTTTCCTGTTGCATACGGTTCTCTCTTTCCCAAACAGCCAGACAGAAAGGCCCTGCCGCCCGGCAGGGCCTTGTTCTGCCCGAATGGTTCTGCGATCTGTTTTGCCCGGCCGGTCAGGGAAGGACCGCGTAGCGGCCGGCGGCAAAGTCGGCGTCACTCAGGAACGCGGTGGCGTCCACCTTCCAGTAGCCGTCCTCCCAGATCAGGCGGATGGTGCGGTGGTTCATGCCAACGCTGGTCTCCCCGGTGGTGCGGTCGGTGCGGTGGCTTTCAAAGGTGGCATTGTAGACCACCGTCTGGTCCTCCTGCATAACGATGGAGGAAGGCTCGCACACCGCCGTAAAGTTGCCGGTATCGTACTGGTAGTTGGCGTTTTCCGGGTCGTAGATGCCGCTGGTCTGCGCCAGAGAATTGTCCGCGGTGGAATAGGTCATCTGCCCCACATCCTGCGCGTTGATGCTGTTGAGGTAGCCCAGATAATAGGCCCAGGTCAGCACGTCCACTACCTTGTCGCCGGGGCGGGCCAGGCCGTCCTCGGTGCAAGGCTGATACTCGCCGTAGTCGTCGCCAAAGGTCATGTCGTTGCCGTAGCGGTAGTTGTACCAGACGGCCGCAGTCTCGTACCCGTCGTCCGTGGAGGCGATAATGCGCACCTGGCAGACGTCCTTCAGCGCGCTGCGCTCCACCACCGCGTCGGTGCCCACATAGGTAAAGGGCACCTGTACGCCGTCCACCGTAATGATCGCATTCTCGCGGGAATTGCGGAACACCACCTGCGTTTCCGTGGCGGTAGCATGGTCGGGCACAAACTCGGTGGTGCCGTCATCCGGTTCCAGCGCCTGGGGCAGCTCCGAATTCACAGGCGTGGAGCTGTCCGACACCGTACTGCCGGGATCTTGCGGAGCGGTGGTGCCGGCGCCGTCCCGGCCCAGCCGGCCCACCAGCAGCACAATGACCGCAACCAGCAGCACCACGACCACAGCCCCCAGCGCAATGACCAGCTTGTTGACGGCCGGCCCGGCCGGCCGTGCGGCAGGCGCGGCAGGCGCGGGCTGCGGCGTCGGCTGCGGCTGGATGGGCGGCAGGTCCACCGCCGGGTAGCTTTCCTGGCGGGGCGGCACATATGCTGCGGCCGCAGGGGCCGCCTGCGGGGCGGATGTGGGCGCAGGCGCCGGCTGTACCGGCTCCGGCCGGGCCGCGGGAGCCGGCTGCGCCGCAGGTGCAGGTGCGGGCGCAGGTGCAGGCGTGGGCGCAGGGTCCGGCTTTGGCTGAGGCGCCGAAACCGGCTGCGGCGGGGTCTGCGGCGCCGGGGCAGCCTGCGGTTCCGGCAGGGGCTGCGCGGCGGGGGCCGCCGGTTCCGGCTGGGCAGCGGGCGGTTCCGGCAGGGGAACACCGGCCGCCGCCGCGCCATAACGGGTGCGGGGCGTCTTGCGGCGGGCAAAGGGAGAGTTCGGGTTTCGGGACAGCGGCGGCAGGCCGGCCTCTGCGGGGGCGGGCTGTTCCGGCGCTGCCGCCGGCAGCGGCGCGCCGCACTCGCTGCAGAATTTTTGGGTATCGGACTGGATGGCTGCGTGGCAGTTCGGACAATATCTCATGCTATAAAACTCCTTCCTGGCAGGGTACTGCCCCTGTACGGGACAGCGGATGCCTTACCGTGCAAATGCAAACATCATTTGCAGGATGAAATCGAAAATTGCCACAGCCGCCTTCCAGCTCCACTTGATCCAGCCCCACAGGATCGTGCAGATCACATGGGCGATCTTGTACGGCCCATCATAGGATTCCGTATAATCGGTGCGCAGGATCATCCAGTTGGGGATCAGGCTGAACTTGATCAGGAAAGCACTGATGGCCGCAAAGGCCAGGCCGCCGATGATGGTGGGCAGCAAACACAGCGTCAGGATAACACTGACGCAAAGTCCGCCCAGATTGTCCTTGTTAAAGGTGGTCTTGTTCAGCGTCTGTGCGTATGCCAGTTTGTCGCGGCTTCCCTGGTCGGAATAGATCGCATCGGCCTTGGTGCAGTATTTCAGATAATTGTCCATAGCCGCCTGGTTGGCAATGTACTCGCCGCCGCTGGCATGCTCGGTGATATAGGTATCGGCTTTGGCGATATAGGCGCTCTGCATATAGACCGGGAACTCGCGGTCCTCCGGGTATGCCTGGCGGTAATCGGCCAGCTTGGCCTCGGCCATAGCTTCGTTGTTCTGGTAAAGGTCGTACTCAATGTCATAGGCCACCAGCATATTGGTGTCCGGGTAGTCGTGCAGCATCTCGTCCAGCAGCGCACGGGCCCGCTGGGGCATCTGGTACAGCCGCAGGCACAAAAAGATCAGCCGCGCCTTCATATCCGGGTCCTGGGTGCGGGCCACCGCGTCGTACATGGTAGCGTAGGCGCGCTCATAGTCGCCATTTTCGGCATAGCACATGGACACCACATTGAACAGGCGGGGATCGTCGATGCCGGCCTGCAGCGCCTTGGCCGCCGTTTCCAGCGCCTGCTGATAGCTGCCATGCTCGTAAAAGCTCTCCGCCATCGAGATCAGCGCCTCGGCGCCGCTGCCGGTGGGCATGACCGGGGCCGGTGTTTCGGTATTGATGGTGGGCGCCGTCTGCTTGTTCTTTTCGCGGTTGAGCTTGCGGTCGTAGTCGGCGCGGTCCTCCTTGTTGCAGAGGATGCGCGACGCCTCGTTCAAAAGCGCGATCATCCGCTCCGCCTTCTGGCGCTTTTCCAGATCGGCCGCGTTGGTGCGGGTGGTCCATTTCTTTTTCAGCGTGCGCAGTGCCTTTTCCAGCGCAGCCTCGTCCATGGAAGGGTCCAGCCCCAGCTCAACATAGTAGTTTATCACAATGATTCCCCCTGTTTTCTCCTGTCTTGCCGCAGAGCGATCCGTTTATACCGGATTGATCTTTGCCATGCTGCGGCGGTGCTGTTCCACCTCGTCGTCGTTCATGTTGGCCTGGCGGCGGATCTGGATCTCGCCCACCTTGACGTTGTCGATCAGGTCGAACACCTCGCCGCAGATCACGCCGTTGGCGTCCAGCCCCAGCGTAACGGCCACCGGGCTGCCCGCCGGGTGGGGACGCAGGCGGATCTCGGCCTCGCCCACGACCGTCACATAGCCCAGGTCGGTGTCATCGCCCTCGGTCACCTGCAGATTGATGACCTGCTGGTTGTCCTGCATGGTGCTGTAGTGATTGGTCTCGCGGGCGGGGATGGGCGTGTTTTTGGGGATAATGATGGAGTTGACGTCCCCCTGGGTGTCCTCGTCCCAGATCACCACGCCAAGGCCGTGGGAGTTCACATCCCGGAACGGCATATTCTCCACCGGGACCGGCATGACCGATGCGCTGCCGGACGCCTGTGCCGCGGCCGCCTGGGCCTCGGTGGGGGCAGTACCATTGCAGAGGAAGTTGGCGTAATAGGCCGCTCCCAGCGCCACCGCCTCGTCGGGGTTCAGCTCGCAGGAAGGCTCCGTCTGCAGCTGCTCCCGCACCAGCTTGCGGATGACGGGCATACGGCTGCTGCCGCCCACCAGAAGCACCTTGTACAGGTCGGCGGGCTTCATGTCGGCGTCATCCATCACGATGTCGACGATGGTCTGGGTCTTGCTCAGCACGTCGGCGCACAGCTGCTCAAATTTGGGGCGGGTCACCTCCACCTTGGCCTTTTTGCCGCAGGCAGAGATCGACACGGTCACCTTTTCCCGCTGGGACAGCGAGATCTTGGCGCTCTCGCACTTTTCGCGCAGTTCCTGCATGGCCTCGTCGTCGTCGGTCATGTCCACGCCGGTCTGCTCCTCGAACTGTTCCGCCACGTAGTTGATCAGCGCGTTATCGCAGTCGAAACCGCCCAGGTTGCGGTCGCCGCCGGTGGCGATCACGTTCATTTTGCCCTCCTGGTCCACGTGCAGGATGGTAACGTCGAAGGTGCCGCCGCCGATGTCGTAGACCATGATGTTCTTGCCGGCGGCCGAGCGGTCCATCCCGTAGGACAGCGCCGCCGCCGTGGGCTCGTTGATGACGGCCAGCACGTTCAGGCCGGCGATCTGCCCGGCGTTGATGGTGGCCTTGCGCTGGGCGTCGCTGAAATAGGCGGGAACCGTGATGACCGCGCCGGTGACCTTGTCGCCAAGGAACGCCTCGCTGTCGGCCACGATCCGCTTGAGGATAATGGCCGAGATATCCTCGGCTTTGTAGCTCTCGCCGTCGTCGCGCTCAAACGAGTATTCCGGGTTTCCCATATTGCGCTTGACGAACTGGACCACGTTGTAAGGGTCCAGCATGCTGTTGCTTTTTGCCTGCTCGCCCACCACCACGTCATCGCCGTCAAACATCACCACCGAAGGGGTGGTGTTTTTGCCCTCCGAGTTCGGGATGATCTTGGGGGTGCCGGTCTGCGGGTCGATGTACGCCGCAGCGGAAAAGGTAGTGCCAAGGTCGATGCCAAGAATTTGTGCCATACAGGCCACTTCCTCTCTTTCGTTCTTTCTGTTGCGATGCTGTATTTTTCGGCACTGCCGCCGGCGTTCAGCCGCCGAACAGCCGTTCCAAAAATCCTTTCGGCTTTGCCGCCGTCACCGTCACGTCCAGCCGGGCGGTGACACGCCCGTCCTCCGAGGTGTAGCGGATGCAGCAGCTGCCGGCATGCTTGGCTTCCAGCAGACCTGCCATAAAATCGTAAGCAACCGTCGACGGGTCGGACAGCTCCACCCGCACCGGCCGCTGCGGAGCGCCGGCAGGCTGCCGGGCAAAGCGGACCCGCGCCACCTCGCCCTCCGTCAGGGAAAGGGAGGGCGGATCGATGGCAAATGCCTCCAGCCGGGGCACTACCGTCACATGGCAGCGGGCGGTCACACCCTCGGCGTCGGCGATGATGTCGCAGCTTCCGGGACGGCGGGGGGTGATGCGCCCCCGGTCATCCGCCACCGCCACCAGCCCGCTGCTGGAACGATACCGCAGTTTTGAGACGTTATCGGCGTTTTCCGGCTGGTAGCTCAGCTGCACCGCGGCGCAGCTGCCCATTTCCAGCTCCAGAGAGGCCGGCTGCAGCTGCAGCGCAGTGATGCGGTTGCGCTGGATGACCGTGACCTGGAACTCGGCCAGGGGCCGCTGCTCGCCGGGCAGAAGCACCGTGACCATACACTTGCCCACATCCACGCCGGTCAGCTCGCCGTCTTTTTCGGCCACCACCCCTGCGGAGCTGGAGCGGATGCTCAGCGCCGGCACAGGGCTGCCGGCAGGATACACCCGTACCGGAAGGCGCACTGTCTGCCCCACTTCCAAAAGGGTGACCGGCTCCACCACCGTCTGCGGCTCCACCGCCCCCAGGGCGGCGACCTCGGCCCGGTGGATGCCCAGCTGCTCCGGGTCATAGCTGTCCAGCGCGCGGTGCAGCAGCGCCACATAGGGGCCGAATTCCAGAAAATCCCCCACCGCTCCGGGCAGATCGGCCATTGTCGGCGCACTGCAAAAATAGATATCCCCTGCGGCCGGGGTCCCTCGGCCGCCCAGGTGCACCGCACAGGCGGTGCCGGAGGCGCAGCGCGCCAGCTGCACACGGGTGGGGCTGTCCGGTTCGGTGTCGGTCACCACGATGGTGGCGTCCGCGTCAGAGGGCGCCAGCGCCTTGATGTCCAGCACCTGCAGTTCCGGCCTGCAGAAGGCCAGCCGGGGCAGCAGCTTTGCCAGGCCGGCGTCCCGCAGCAGGGCGGCCGGGTCGGCACAGTACAGCCGCACTGTAAACTTCTGCCGCGGGCAGGCGGGCACAGCGCCGGTGGAGATGCGCTGGCTCAGATGCTTCAGCCGGCGCAGGGCCGGGTCGTCCAGCGGCGTGCCGCTGCGCTGGTAGGACCGGCAGGCCGGGCAGGCCGCCGCCAGCGGCTGGAGCAGCTGCCCCTCCACCGGGCGCGCCAGCAGCCGCAGCGAGAAATCGTCGTTGACTTCCCGCTCGACCACATCCAGCAGCTGGTCGTACCACTGCCGGAAGGGCAGGGTCTGGAAACGGGACAGCGCGCTGACCGCGCTGATGGGCTGGCCGTTGATGGAAATGCGGCTGGCGGAGGTGTAAAAATTGTACAGGATCTCGACGCGGGTCATCGGATCAGGCCTTTCTTTTTGGCACGGATGTACTTGATGTAATGGGGATCGCGGATCACAACGGCCTGATACAGTGCCAGCCGCAAAAGAAGGATGCGCGCCTCGGCGTCGTCCTCAAATTCGGCATAGCTGGGCAGGGCCTGCAGCATCTCCGACCGCCAGCGGTTCAGCGTTTTGGCATCCTCGTCGGTAAAGTCCTCGCTGTGCGGCTGGGCAAACCGCAGCGGAAAGGTCTGGAACAGACCCCGGCAGCCCAGCAGCTCCACCAGGCAGGTGTCGCACAGGCGGCGGGCCTTTTTGGGGTCCTGCTCGATCCGCGGCACAAAGTGCCGCAGCAGCGCGGTGTAGTCCTGCTGCTTGAACGGGTTCAGCCCGCTGCGGCGGACCAGGTTTTCCAAAATGGCGGGCTGATACAGCTCGTCCTGCATCTGCTCCACCAGCCGGATGGCCAGCTTGCCGTTCAGCCGGCGGCGGGTGGCGGGATCGTCCGCCGCGCTGCGCAGGTAATGGCCCGACTGGCAGGCGTCCACCAGCGTCAGCACCGGTTCCAGCCAGCCCTGCTGGCTGATGATGGCCTGCCCGCGTCCCAGGCGGCTGATCTCGCGGATCTGGTCGTCCTGCAGCGCAAAGGAGTGGCCGATGGCCTCGAAATCCGACTGCTCCGGCAGGCGCATGACGATCTTGGTGTTGGTGTTCTTGATGGCCGAGATATCCACCGCCGAGGGCGACTGGTCCACAATGACAAAGCCCTCGCCATAGGTGCGCATCTCGGCAATGGAGCTGCTGAGCATCTCGACGCTTTTGCCCTGCACGTTGGCGCTGTCCTGGCTTTGGGCGCCGCCGCAGCGTTTGAGCAGGTTGTGGGCTTCCTCCAGCACCGTCACATGGCGCAGGGCGGCGTTCTCGCTGTCCGCACGGGCCATGCGGTGCTCGTTGAGCTTCATCACCAGGATGCCCATGATCAGCGACTTGGTCTCGGCCGCGCCCACGCGGCTCAGGTCCACGATGGTGTTCTGATCAAACAGCACCTCGTCGGCGATCTCGTACCCGCCGCAGAAGATCTGGCCCATCAGGCCCTTGGTCAGCGCCCCCACACGGGTGACCAGCGCGCCGGTGTAATCGCCCTTGCTCTGGGCGGAATAGCTGGATTCCTGGATGGTGCGCACCAGCTGGTCCGTCAAAACCGAAAAATCCGGAAATTCCGGCCCGCCGTTGTCAAACCGGCGGGAGCTGACCAGATCCCAGCCGCACTGCACATAGGAGCGTTCCACCGCGTCCTTCAAAATTGCCGGCATGGCGCTGTACAGCGGCCAGCAGGCGTTGAAGATCTCGATCAGCCGGTCCAGGTGCTCCAGCACATGGATGCCCTTGGGGAAGCTGAAGGGGTTGAGCCGCAGCATGCGGAACTGTTCCGGGTTGGTCCAGAAGATGTTGATGCCCGGCAGGCCGCCGAACTGGTACTTATACTCGCCTTTGGCAGGCTCCACCACCAGAAAGCGGATCTGGTTTTGCAGCAGCTGTTCCAGCAGGCAGTAGGTAGTGTTGGACTTTCCGCTGCCGGTGGAGCCGGTGATAAAGCAGTGACTGCGCAGCATCTCCAGCGCCAGATTTACCGGGGTCGCCTGGGTCACGCCCTTGTGCAGCACCTGGCCGATGCGGATCTTTTTCTCGCCGGGGCGCTCGTCCGGGCAGAAGATGTCCCGGCCAAAGCTGGCGATGTAATCCACCACCAGCCCCGGCACGCTGCGCTGGGGCATGCCCAGAAACAGGGGCAGCTCCTTGCCGCTGACCAGCGCCGACGGCGTGACGGTCTGGGCCGAAAAGGCGCTGACCGGCGGCAGTTTGATCCGCGGGTGCTGCGCGTGCTGCAGGCAGTTGAACACCTGGGCAGCCTGACGGCTGGAACCGCTGCGCCACAGGTTGATAAACGCGTTTTCCACCTGGGTCTTGTCGCCGGCCAGCAAGGCGCGGAAGCTGCTGGCCGCCACCATGCAGACCTGCGGGTCCTCGGCGATAAAATAAGCGCCGCAGGACCACAGGCCAAAGGCCTCGCTCTCTTTCAGCCGGTCCAGCTGCTGCTGGATGCGGTCCAGCATATCGGTGGCGGACTTGTTTTCCTGGTTGATGGTAAAGGTGCGGCTCTCGCCCAGGGTGTTGGTGGTGGTGTGGTTTTCGCCGCTGCTGCTGGTCTTGGCGGTGCCCGTGGACATGGCCTTTGACCAGGAAGTGGACGTTCCGCTGGTGGACGTGGTGCCGTGGGAGCTGCTGCTGCCAGTGGAGAACCCGTCGGACGAGACGCCCCAGTTGGTGCCGTAGCTGTCCGACTCGGAGAAGGAGTTGCTGACGCTCTCGCTGTTGCTGTTGGTCACGCTGGAGTTGACGCTGTCCGAAAAGCTGCTGAAAATGCCGTCCGCCACCGCCGTGCTGATGTTGTCGCCGTAAGCAAGGCTCGTTTTGGAAAGCGGCGTAACGGTGGTATACATCTCCTCCAGGCCACGGCGGCGCTGGTCCACCAGCGCCTGGGGCATGGCCTCGGCCAAAAGCAGGGCGGTGTATCGCTGGCCGCTCAGGGTATCCACCAGTTTTTCAATGCCCTGCACAAAACGGTCCCGGTCCTCATCCCGCAGGGCCGGCACCATCGTCACGGCGGCAATATTGCGTCCCTGGCCGGCGGCAAAGGCCGTCTGCATTTTGCGGGCGATCTCCTCCCGGCGCAGGCTGGTCAGGCTGCTGCCGGGGAAATTGCCCTGCAGCCCTTTTTCCAGCAAGAGCCCGGCGGTGGACGCCTGGTCCGCGCAGCGGGTGCCCGCATAAAAATCAACGCCTGATCCATCCGAGTCCAAAATCAGGAAAACACTGGCATGGATGCTTTGCAGCGCGCCGTACACGCTGACCAGCTTGTCGTTGGTGTTTTCCTGCTCGTCGAAGATCAGGCGATGCAGTTTTACAAGGCGAAGCGAACCCCAGCCATCCCCCTGGACGACCGGCGCTTCCACCGGATATACGCTCAAATTTTCAAGATAGCTGCGGGAAACAAAACATTCGATATACTTTAATCCGGATACCAGTTCCTTTTCCTGCTGCAGCTGCTTTTGCTCCACCGTTGCCATGATATCCCTTCCCACCCAGGGCGCCCGTCCCGTTTGCCGGGCCCGGTCCGCCGCCCTGCCTGCGTTTACAGAGCCGCCATTTTATGTGCAATTGACAATTCTTTGTCCGTATTGTAGATTATAATCAGGAATTATAACCGCTGTCGGCATGCAGGGCGCCGCAAGCCCCGCGCCGCCGGGTCGCTTTTACCCGGCAGGGTTTCCGCATATTGCACAAAAAAACGCAAGTAACTTGAGAAAAACAATCGTTTTGTAGACAGTATACATTACCGCTTCCACTCCTGTCAAGTAAGTGTTGTGGCACAGTTTCGCGCACAAAGAGCAGATGCGGAGCATTCCGGCACCGCCCGTTTTCGTGCGCGGCGGCTTTTGCGGGACACCGCTTCCTCTGCCCTGCCACGGTCCGCCATTCCATTCAGAAAGCGAGGGTCCTTCCATGGTAGAACACCTTTCCCCCAGCGAATACATCGCCAACGGGTACCACTACCGTCTGGACAGCCAGGGACGCATCGTCAGCGCCGAGGGTGAGCTCCATCTGGCCGAGTCCGACCGGGTGCGCAACGCCGCGGCCCAGCGGGAAGCCGGCCATGACAGCCGCGATGCGGCCGACGACGGCGGCCACCTGATCGGCACCCGGTTCGGCGGCAGCCCCGGCCTGGAAAACCTGGTGGCGCAGAACCGCGTCTGCAACCGCCGGGATTACAAAAGCATGGAAAACGAGTGGGCGCACCAGCTGGAGCTTGGCAACCAGGTCCGCGTGCGGATCGAGCCGGTCTACCGCGGCGACAGCGAGCGCCCCACCTACCTGACCGGCAGTTACACCATCACCCGGCCGGACGGCAGCCATATCACGGAAGAATTTTCCTTTACCAATATCGACACCCGCGAGCTGGAGCAGGAACTGGACGCCCTGCCGGAAGCCGACCTGCCGGAGCTGGAGCGCGACCCTTATCTGACCCCGGAACAGCAGCAGATCGCCGACGAGGTAGAGCAGGAATGGGAAAAGATGCCGGCCAAAAAACGGCACGAGCTGCTTGACGATGCAGCGTGGTCCGAGCAAACGGATCTTGCCACAAAAAAAGAGGATGGCGCGCCCGCTGAGGAAACAGAACCCGACAGCGAGCGCGCCGCCTCCAAAACCGGCCCCGCCCCTGTGAACGGACCCGATCCCGCCGAGGCTGCGGAGCCGCGGCAGGTCCCGGAGGACGGCGCGCCCGACCGCCATGCGCCGGAAACCGGGACCGAGTCCGCCGACGGCAGGCAGGGCGGGCTTTGGAACTGGATCAAAAGCAAGTTTTCCGGCGGCGGCACAAACGATATCCCGGGCACAGAAGGCTCCGATGGCCCGCGCACGGCAGAAAATGCAGCGCGGCAGTTCGAGGGACTGTCCGTGGACGAATATGGCAATGTGCTCAGCCCCGACGGCCACGCGCCCAAGCTGGACAACGACGAAAAGCTTGCCCAGGGCACGGCCGAGTTTGTCCCTGTCCGGCTGGACCCGCCGGTGGTGGAGGAGGTTTCTGCCAACCGCCTTGAGATGGTCCGGCTGAACCCGGAGGAGATCCGGGACCCGGATGTATTCTGGTCCCAGCACAATATGTACGACAAAGCGCAGGGCATCAGCCGGCCCACCACCAAGGAGGATTTTCTGGAACTGGCCTCCCATATCCCGGAGGTCAAGCAGCGGCTGGCCGCCGGCGAAACGCTGGAATCGCTGGAAAAGGACCCAAAGGTAGGCGCCTGCGCCACGCAGTATTTTGATCCGCAGGTCATGCCCCGCGCCGTGGTGGGCAACGGCTTTGCCGAGATGCAGGACGGCGGCCGCCACCGCATCCTGGCCGCCAGAGAGCTTGGTTTTGATATCCCGGTGCATGTGGTCGGGCGCTACCAGACCAAGGATATTGAGATCCGGGACAACATTGACCCGCCTCCCCCCGGCGGGGGCGGGGCCGGCCCGATCCCGCCGTCCAACCCACCCGGCGGAGACGGACCAACACCACCGTTCCATCCGCCCGGCGGGGGAGGACTGTCCCCATGGGATCTGCGCAATTACGATGAAAACGGCAGGTACATCGGCGACCGGAATCAGTACGATCCGGACAAAATGCGGGACGAGATCTACCGCAAGGCGCTGGAATCCTATGCCGAATACGTAAAGCATGCCTACCCCGACCCGCTGGAGCGCAGCGAAGCTTACGCCGATTACGCCGACAAACTGCGCCGCCAGTTTTACCCGGAGGAATTTGAACCCCAGGATCAACCGGCCGACACAGCGCCGGAGCCTCCGGAACGCGAAGCGGAGCAGGCCGAGGAG
>DSLFR04102__coassemble_1081_pt1 | contig 16806 bp, 13 predicted proteins | sample DSLFR04102__metabat2_low_PE_018 | metagenome-assembled genome bin DSLFR04102 | reverse complement strand
TCCCCCATGAAGCAAACGCCGTCAAACGGACCGCGCCGGGAGCTGGCGCTGGTCATCCCCGCGCTGGACCCCGGCCGGGAGCTGCCCGGCCTGCTGGCCCGGCTGCGCCCGGACTGGGCCGGCCCGGTGGTGGTCGTGGACGACGGCAGCGGCCGGCAGGCCCGGGCCGTGTTTGCCGCCGCCGGGCAGCTGGGCGCCACCGTACTGCACCACGGCGGCAACCGCGGCAAGGGCGCGGCGCTGAAAACCGCCCTGCGCTACTGCCGCACCGCCTGGCCCGGCCTGACGGGCTGCGTCACCGCCGACGCGGACGGCCAGCATTCCGCGGCCGACATCCTGCGGGTGGCCGACGCGCTGCGCAGCCACCCCGGCAGCCTGGTGCTGGGGGTGCGGGACTTTTCCGCCCCCGGCGTGCCGCTGCGCAGCCGGCTGGGCAACCGGCTGACGCGCTGGGCGCTGCGGCTGGCGTGCGGGCTGCGCCTGGCCGACACCCAGACCGGCCTGCGGGGCATCCCCATGGATCTTGTGCCCGAACTGACCGGCCTGCCCGGCAGCCGCTACGAGTTCGAGACCGCCATGCTGCTGGCGGCCCAAAGCGCCGGGCGGACCTTTGTGCAGGTGCCCATCGCCACGGTGTATGCGGACGGCAACCGGGGCAGCCATTTCCGCCCGCTGGCCGACGGCCTGCGGGTGTGGGCGCAGCTGGCCGGGCCGCTGCGGCGCTTTGCGGGGGCGTCGCTGGCGTCGGCTGCGGTGGACCTGGGGCTGTTTGCGGTGCTGGCCCGGTGGCTGCGGCCGCTGGGCGGGTGGCACCTGGCGGCCGCCACGCTGGGCGCGCGGGCGGTGTCCGCCTGCTGCAATTTTGCGCTGAACCGGGCGCTGGTGTTCCGGCTGCGGCAGGGCGCCGGCCGGGCGGCGGGGCGCTACGCCCTGCTGTGCCTGTGCCAGGCGGCGGCCAGCGCCCTGCTGACCACCCTGCTGGCCGCCGCGCTGCCCCTGCCGGAAACGCTGTGCAAAATTTTGATCGACACCGCGCTGTTCTTTTTGGGCTATGCGGTGCAGCGGCGGTGGGTGTTTGCCCCCGCCTCCCCGAAAGGAGGGCACGACCCATGACCGCCCTTTTGCTGCTGTTCCTTTTGCTGTGCGCCGGCGCGGGCGTCTGCGCGCTGGCCCGCTGCCCCATGGAGGAGGGCCTGCCCCTGGCCCTGCTGGGGCTGATCGCCGCCGGGTATCCGCTGGCGCTGGCGGGCGGCACCGCCTGGCTGGGCCTGCTGCCCTGGCTGGCTGCCGCCGGCGGCGTGCTGGCGGTGCTGCGCCGCCGGCCCTGCGGGCGGGCGCTGTGGCAGGGCGCGGCGCTGTTTGTGCTGCTTGGGGCGCTGTACTGGTGGCTGTGCCGGGGGCACTGGTTTACCGACTGGGACGACTTTTCCCACTGGGGCCGGGCGGCCAAGTGGATGTTTGAGACCAACACCCTGTACACCGTTCCCGCCAGTGCCGACGGCTTCAAAAGCTACCCGCCCGCCGCCGCGCTGTGGCAGGTGATGCTGCTGCAGGCCGGCGGGTGCGGCTTCCGGGAGGACGTGACCCTGTACGCCAACGCCCTGCTGACGGCGGCGCTGCTGCTGATCCCCTTCCGGGCGGTGCCGGCGGCGCGGCGGCCGCTGGGCGCGGCGGTCACGGCGGTATTGGCGGCCTTTGGCCCGCTGCTGGTCTATCCCAGCTATTTTGCCCGCGCCAGTGTGGACGGCCTGCTGGGGGTGTTCTGCGCGGCGCTGCTGCTGTGCGGATTTCTGCCGGGGCGCACGGCCGCCTCGCCCTGGCTGGAGGCGCTGGGCTGCTTTGTGCTGGCGCTGGTCAAATCCACCGGCGCGGGGCTGGCTGTTCTGGCAGCGGCGGCGCTGGCGGCGGCCCGCGGGGCTTTCTGGCGGGCCAAGCCGGGCCGGGCGCCGGCCGGCGCGGCGGTTTCGGCCCTGGCGCCGCTGGGGCTGGCCCTGGCGGCAAAGCTCAGCTGGTCGGCCCACCTGGCCGCCATGGGCGCGGCGGAGCGGTGGCAGACCGGCCAGATGGGCCTGCTGCGCAGCCTGTGGAGCTTGCTGATCGGCAACATCCCGCCCTACCGGGCCGAGGTCCTGCGCCAGTTTGCCGGCGTGCTGCTGACCCGCGGCAACTACGGCGCGGCGGGCAGCCTGCCCTTTCTTGCCTGGCCGCTGGCTTTCTGCCTGCTGATGGCCGCGGCCGGGTGCATCGCCCGCGCGCCGCGCATGGCCGGCCTGGCGGCCGCCGCGCTGGGGGTGACGGCCGCGTTTGCCGCCGGGCTTTTGTACAGCTATCTGTTTGTGTTCGACCCCATCGAGGCCGTCTATCTGGCGTCGGTCTACCGCTATCTGGACAGCTGCGTCATGCTGCTGGCCCTTACCGGCGCGCTGGCGGCGGGGGTGGCCTGCTGCCGGGCAAAAGCCGGATGGCAGGCCGCGCCGCTGGCCGTCTGCCTGGCGTGGGCGGGGCTGTTCCCGCTGGGGCCCGCGGTGCAGGCGGTGGCCGAAGCCCCCATCCTGGCCGCCGAAAGCCGGCAGGAGCGCATCCTCTCCCGCCGGGCTGCCGGGCGCATCCGGGCGCTGGGGCAGGAGGCCCCCCGCGTCTGGGTCATCACCGCCAACGACGGCGGCGCGGCCCAGGGCCGCATCGAGTACGACCTGCTGCCCCTGCAGCTGCCCGCCCAGGCCTCCATCCTGATGGCAGACCCGCCGGAGGGCGCGCCCTGGGCGCGGGAGATCTCGGCCGAGGAATGGAGCCGCGAGCTGGCCGAGGGCTTTGACTACGTGTACATCTACTGCCCGGAGGACCAGTTTGTGCGGGACTACCTGGCGGTGTTTGAGCCGGGCAGCCAAAGCCATGTGACGGTGGACCAGATGTTCCGGGTCATCCCGCAGGCCGACGGCACCGCCCGGCTGCGCTGGCTGCCGGAATGACCGGGCGGCAGTTACCGCACAGCGGGCATTGTGCCGGCCTGCTGCGCCGCCCATTCCTCCCGCAGCAGCCCATACAGGTGCAGGTCCGCCGGGCTGCCGTCCGGCAGGACGGCCTGCATCCGCTGCACGCCCTCCCGCCGCATGCCCAGCTTGCACATTAGCGACGCGGAACGGACGGGGTCGGCGGTCTCGGCAAAGACCCTGCGGGCGTGCAGCTGCCGGAACACGTACTCCACCACGGCGTGGCAGCTCTCAAAGGCGTAACCCTGCCGCCAGACCGCCCGGTTGAAAAACCAGCCCATCTCGTACACGGCGGGGGAATCCTCACGCAGCAACAGGTAGCCGATCAGTTTTTCATCCGCTCGGCGCGCCACCGCCAAACCACCCTGCTTTTGGATGCAGAATTCCCGCATAAAAGTTTCCGTCTGCGAACGAGTGTTGGGCGGCTGGCTGAAACGCATGGTCTCGGCGTCGCCAAGGATCTCCTGCAAATCGTCCAGGTCGCCCGGCGCAAACGGGCGCACGGCGGTGCGCGGCGTTTCCAGGTACATATCCCATCCTCCTTTGTATGCAAAAGCGTGCGGGGTCCGCGCCCCGCTTTGTTATAAAGGATACCATAGCCGGCGCAGAATTGCATCCCGTGCATAAATTTGCAAAACATTCATCAAATTGTGTCCGTGTAAAAAACAAATGGCGCCGGAATGTGGACATTTTTTCGGATTTTCTCTTGCACAATGGCCCGTCTCGTTGTAAAATAAATAACGTGCAGCAAAGGTGCTGCGCCCCATTGCCCGGTGCTGCCGGACCGGGGCCGGCGCATTTGCGGACAAAACATGGCGCAGCGCCGCTCCCGGGCGGCAACGTGCCGCCATTTTTAAGAGGGAGAGTGTATTACCATGTCCATCAAGAATGCATACCTGGCAGGCGTGTACGAGGGCCTGGCCGCCCGCAACGCCGAGCAGAAGGAGTTCCTGCAGGCGGCCGAGGAAGTTCTCGAAAGCCTGGAGCCGGTCGTTGCGGCCCGCCCGGAGATCGAGAAAAACGGCCTGATCGAGCGCCTGGTGGAGCCGGAGCGCGTGGTCATGTTCCGCGTGCCCTGGGTGGATGACAACGGCAAGGTGCAGGTCAACCGCGGCTACCGCGTCCAGTTCAACTCCGCCATCGGCCCCTACAAGGGCGGCCTGCGCTTCCACAAGAGCGTCAACCTGTCTGTCATCAAGTTTTTGGGCTTTGAGCAGATCTTCAAGAACAGCCTGACCGGCCTGCCCATGGGCGGCGGCAAGGGCGGCTGCGATTTTGACCCCCACGGCAAGAGCGACGCCGAGGTCATGCGCTTCTGCCAGAGCTTTATGACCGAGCTGTACCGCCACATCGGCCCCGACTGCGACGTGCCCGCCGGCGACATCGGCGTGGGCGGCCGCGAGATCGGCTTTATGTACGGCCAGTACAAGCGCATCACCAACAGCTTTGTGGGCGTGCTGACCGGCAAGGGCATCCCCTACGGCGGCAGCCTGGCCCGCACCGAGGCCACCGGCTACGGCCTGTGCTACTTTGCCGACGAGATGCTCAAGGCCAACGGCAAGAGCTTTGACGGCGCCAGGGTCGTTATTTCCGGCAGCGGCAACGTGGCCATCTACGCCAACCAGAAGGCCACCCAGCTGGGCGGCAAGGTCATTGCCATGAGCGACTCCAACGGCTACATCGTGGACGAGAACGGCATCGACTACAAGGTCATCCAGCAGATCAAGGAGGTCAAGCGCGACCGCATCAAGACCTATCTGGAGTATGTGCCCTCCGCCAAGTATGTCGAGGGCAGCGCCGGCATCTGGACTGTCCCCTGCGACATCGCCCTGCCCTGCGCCACCCAGAACGAGCTGCCGCTGGACGGTGCCAAGGCCCTGGTGGCCAACGGCTGCTACGCCGTGGCCGAGGGTGCCAACATGCCCTCCACCCCGGAGGCCATCGCTTACCTGCAGGCCAGCAACGTGCTGTTCGCCCCCGCCAAGGCGTCCAACGCCGGCGGCGTCGCCACTTCCGGCCTGGAGATGAGCCAGAACTCCCAGCGCCTTGCCTGGACCTTTGACGAGGTGGACGGCAAGCTGCAGGGCATCATGAAGAACATCTACGCCAACGCGGCCGCCGCAGCCGAGACCTACGGCATGAAGGGCAACCTGGTGGCCGGCGCCAACATTGCCGGCTTTACCAAGGTGGCCGACGCCATGCTGGCCCAGGGCATCGTCTGATCCCGCCCGCTTTGCTGAACCATTGACAAACTGCCCCCGCCCGGTAAAATCCGGGCGGGGGCAGTTTTGCGTGGAGTTTCCGCACAAACTTTCAGGGCGCCCGGCAAAACCGGACGCCCTGAAAGCGGTATCTGGAAAATAAGAGGATGGCAGATAAGTCCCCGGCGCCGCCAAAAGCCGACACAGACGGCGCCGCAGCACGGGCGCGCGGGGCGCACCCCGCCGTACCCGTACCTGTTGTATCCGCCGCCGGCCGGGCCGGCGGCTTTTTCTTTTACACGATCTGCGCGGACTTGTGCATACCGGTCTTGAGGAACTCGACCCACTCGGCAATGTTGACCGCATGGTCGCCGAAGCGTTCCAGGTACTTGGTGATCATAAACAGGTCCAGCGCGGTGTTGGCGTCGTTGGGGTGGGCGGCGATGTAGTTGGCGATCTCGCCGCTGATGCGGTTGAAGGATGCGTCGGCCTTGTCGTCCCGGCGGATGACCTTGGCGGCCATGTCCAGGTCCACCTGGACATAGGCGCCCACGGCGTCCTTGACCATGCGGTGGACCAGGTCGCCCATCTCGTAGATGTCCTCCATGACGCCCACGGTGGCGGCGCGGTCCAGCTGCAGGTGCAGCACGATCTCGGCAATGTCGGCGGCCTGGTCGGCGATGCGCTCGATGTCGGTGACCATTTTCAGCGCGGTGGAGACCTTGCGCAGGTCGGTGGCGACCGGCTGCTGGCGCAGGATCAGCGTCAGGCAGCGGTGCTCCACCTCCCGCTCCAGGTTGTCGATCTCGGTGTCGCCGGCGATGATGGTGCGGGCCAGCTCCTTGTTGCCGGTGCGCAGCGCCTCCAGCGCGCTGCCGATGGCGTTGCCTGCGGCGTGGCCCATCCGGGCCAGCATGGTATCCAGCTCCAGCAGGGCGGCGTCATACTCTTTGCGGCTGCTGTATCCCATAGGATGAATCCTCCTTATGTAAAATAAGTATCCGAATCAGCCGAAGCGGCCGGAGATGTAATCCTCGGTGCGCTTGTCGGACGGGGTGGCGAACAGGCGCTCGGTGGGGCCCATCTCCACCAGCTCGCCCAGCAGGAAGAAGGCGGTCTTGTCCGAGATACGGGCGGCCTGCTGCATGTTGTGGGTGACGATGACGATGGTGTAGTCCTTCTTCAGGTCCATGACCAGCTCCTCCACGCGGCTGGTGGAGATGGGGTCCAGGGCGGAAGTGGGCTCGTCCATCAGCAGGACTTCCGGCTCCACGGCCAGGGCGCGGGCGATGCACAGACGCTGCTGCTGGCCGCCGGACATGCCCAGGGCGGACTTTTTCAGCCGGTCCTTGACCTCGTCCCAGATGGCGGCGCCGCGCAGCGACCGCTCGACGATCTCGTCCAGCTGGGCTTTGCTGCGGATGCCGTGGGTGCGGGGGCCGTAGGCGATGTTGTCATAGATGCTCATGGGGAAGGGGTTGGGCTTCTGGAACACCATGCCCACCCGCTTGCGCAGGACGTTGACGTCCAGCTTGTCCTTGAAGATGTCCACGCCGTCCAGCTTGACGTCGCCGGTGATGCGGCAGCCCTCCACCAGGTCGTTCATACGGTTGAGGGTCTTGAGGAAGGTGGACTTGCCGCAGCCGGAGGGGCCGATAAAAGCGGTGACTTCCTTTTCGGGGATGTCCATGCTGACGCCCTTCAGGGCATGGAACTGGCCGTAATAGAGGTTCAGGTCCCTGACTTCAAACTTATTCATCGTTCTGATTTCCTTTCGTCAATTTCCCTGCAATAAAGCTGGACAGCGCGTTGATGCCCAAAACCAGCACCAGCAGCACCACGGCGGTGCCAAAGGCTTCGCCCACGTGCAGGCCCTCGCTGGAAAGCACGTACATGTGCACGGCCAGGGTACGGGTAGAGTCAAACAGGAAGTCGGCGCCGGAGGCCATGCGGGCGGTGGAGCCGGCGGTGTAGATCAGCGCGGCGGTCTCGCCCACGATACGGCCGGTGCCCAGGATGATGCCGGACAGGATGCCGGGCATGGCCGGGGGCAGCACGATGGAGAACACCGTGCGCAGCTTGCCGGCGCCCAGGCCGAAGCTGCCTTCGCGGTAGCTGTCGGGCACCGCCAGCAGCGCCTCCTCGGTGGTGCGCATGATCAAAGGCAGGATCATGATGGACATGGTCAGCGCACCGGCCAAAAGCGACATGCCAAAGTGCAGTGTGCCCACAAAGAACAGCATGCCGAACAGGCCGTAGACGATGGAGGGGATGCCCTGCAGCGTCTCGGCGGTGACGCGCACCACCTTGACCAGCTTGCTGCCGCGGGGGGCGTACTCCACCAGGTAAATGGCGGCGAACACGCCCAGCGGGGTGGCGATCAGCAGCGAGATCAGCGTCATCAGCACGGTGTTGATCAGCGACGGAACCAGCGAGACGTTGTCGGAATTGTACTCCCAGGCAAACAGCGAGGGTTTCAGGTTAGGGATACCGCGGACCAGGATATAGCCCACGATCAGCACCAGCACAGCGGCGGTCAGGAAGGCGGCCACACGCACCAGCCACCGGGTCACGGTGGAAAACACGCGGGCGCCGCTGCGGTTCTGGAACGGGTCGGTGCCCTTGCCGGTCTTTTTGACGGCGGTGGGCCTGCTCTCGGTCAGGTCGGCCGGGGCCTGGGTGACGGCCCCGTTTGCGTTGATACTAAGCTCAGGCATCTTTTTTCCCTCCCTTGACCAGGCTGAAGCAGAGGTTGATCAGCAGGATAAAGACGAACAGCACGACGCCGGTGGCGATCAGCGCCTGGCGGTGCAGGCCGGTGGCGTAGCCCATCTCCAGCACGATGTTGCTGGTCATGGTGCGCAGGCCCTCGAACAAGCCGCTGGGCATGATGGGCTGGTTGCCGGCCACCATGATGACGGCCATCGTTTCGCCGATGGCGCGGCCCACGCCCAGGATGACGGCGGACAGAACGCCGGACTTGGCGGCAGGCAGCATGATGGTAAAGACGCTGCGTTCGTGGGTGGCGCCCAGGGCCAGGCTGCCCTCGTAATAGCTGCCGGGCACGGCGTCCAGCGAAGTTTTGGAGACGGTGATGATGGTGGGCAGGATCATGATGCCCAGCACCAGGCTGGCGGTGAACATGCTCATGCCGCTGCCGTCAAAGGGATCGGCCAAAGCGGCGACCCAGGGCACCAGCACCATGACGCCGAAGAAACCGTAGACGACGGAGGGGATGCCAGCCAGCAGCTGGATGGCGGGCAGCAGGATCTTTTTGATCCGTTCAGAGGCAAAGAAGGAGAGATACATCGCGGTCAGCAGGCCCACAGGCACGCCCACGATCAGCGCGCCGGCCGTGACGTAAATGCTGCCCACGATCATGGGGAAGATGCCGTAAATATCGTTGGAGGGGCGCCATTCGGTGCCCAGCAGGAAGTTGAGGGGGCCGATCTCAAAGATGGTGGGCAGACCGTTTGCAAACAGGAAGACGCAGATCAGCGCCACCGCCAGGATCGAGACGCAGGCGCAGACGATGAACAGAATGCGCATGGCGTTCTCTTTGAACTGGGAGGTCGAAGGCTTTGCCTGGACCGCCGCAGCCGGAGCATTGTTTTCCATACCAGATACCTCGCTTGTTGCTCGTTGAAAAGTCCTTGACTGTTTTGTTCCCCTGCTGCCTGTTCTGGCGCAACAGAACCGGGCGGCTCCGCGACGCTGGAACCCCAGCAGTCAGACATTCGGTGCTCGCCCGGCTTGTTTGCCGCGGCCGGTCAGGGCCGTAGTAGGTTGTTACTGAACGTCAGCCCAGTCAGTGACCTCGCCGGTGTAGATACCGCGCAGGCTGTCCATGCTGATGTTGGAGACGGCGTTCTCGGTGTTGACGATGACCGCGATGCCGTCCATGGCCAGCTGGGTGGAGACAGCGCCCTGGCTTGCCTCGTCATCCGAGATGGCGCGGCTGGCCATGCCCACCTGGTAGGTGCCGTCCAGAGCGCCGGTCACGCCGTTGGTGGAGTCGGTGGTCTGCAGGTCGATGGAAGCGTTGGGGTTAACGTCGGCCATGTAGGTCTCGATCAGCTTCTCCATCACCGGAGAGACAGAGGAGGAACCGCCCACAGCCAGGCTGCCGGAAGGCTGGGTGCTGGTGTAAGCCTCGGCGGCATCGTCGCCGATGTAGCCTTCCTCGGTGCAGATGGCCTGGCCGTCAGCAGACATCACCCAGTTGACAAAGTCCTGGGTCAGCTCGTCCTGGGCGCTGATGTCGCCGTTGGTGACGATGTTGAAGGGACGGCTGATGGGGTAGGTGCCGGCCTTGACGTTGTCGGTGGTGGGCTCGACGCCGTCCACGGCGATGCCCTTGACGGTCTCGTTCAGGCTGCCCATGGAGATGTAGCCGATGGCGCTGGGCTCAGCCTGGACAGAGGTCATGACGTTGTTGGTGGAGTTGGCGACCTGGGCGGTGGCGATGGTCATATCGCCCTCGTCGGTCTCGACGCCGGTCAGCTCAATGAAGGCGCTGCGGGTGCCGGAGCCGTCCTCACGGGTGACAACGGTGATGCTGCCGGAAGCGCCGGTGCTCTCGTCGGAAGCTGCGCTGCTCTCCTCGGTGGTGGAGGCGGCGGAGCTGCTCTCCTCAGCGGCAGAGCCGGACTCGCTGCTGGAAGCGGTGGAGCTGCAGGCAGCCAGGCTCAGGGCCAGGGCGGCAGCACAGATAGAAGCAAGTACACGTTTCATAAGTATATTCTTCTCCCTTTTTGCCGTAATGTATGGCTTATTTGATACCGGGGCGGCCGGGCCGCCCGTGTTCCCTCGGAACGATTCTATTCTAGCGCCGCGGCGGCATTTTATCGACCATATTGCAGTACAATCTTCGTAAAACCAATGTAAGGCATTTCGGGTTTTTGTAAAGGTGCGGTAAAATCGTCGGCATTTCTTTACGCGGTTTTTACAAAGCTGCTTCCGGGAGCGGTCCTTCCCGCTGAAAAACCAGCATAACGCCCAAAAAGCACCCCGCCGCTTTGTCGCAAACGCGCAGAGGCCGGCGGAAGTTTTCCACATCGCTGTCGAAAACTTTTTTGCTCCGGGGCGACAGGTTTTCGCAGCTTCCGCAGGGCGGCGGGGGTATACTCAGGGCATCGCAGCGGGGCGGAGCCTGCGCCCGCCCCTGCACGGTACATATCTGCCCGGATGTTGTGCGGGCCTGCCCGCGCCAGGCGCCCTTTTCCGCCGGATGCTGCGGGGACAAGCCCCGTCCCCCCGCCGGCCTGCGCCGCCGCGCACGCCGCCTGACGCTTTGCACGCCCGCCGCCCGGACACGGCTGCCGCCGTCCATCCCGTGCCGTCCCCGCTGCGCCGCACCTCTTTGCCCGGAAAAGGAGGGACCCAGCATGAGAATCACCGCCCCCTGTATCGCCGCCGCATTTTCGGCGGCGCTGGCCGCCTGCTGCCTGGCGGCAGGCCACGGCCATGCCCCCGCCGTCCGGCCCGTTCTGCCCGCCGTACAGTCCTGCCCCGCGCTGCAAAGCGCCGGCCAGGCTTTGACCGTCCTGCGCCGCCGCACACTGTCAGCGGCCCGCCGCACCGCGCAGGCATTGTTGCTTTGCCTGGCGGCCGCTGCCGCCGCGCTGACCCTGCCGGCCGGCGCCGAGCTTTGGGTGGAGCCGCAGGCCCTGCCTGCCGGCTGCACGCCCCCGCCCCGCCGGCTGCGGCTGCCCGGCAGGGGCCACGCCGCCCGGACCGGCCGCAGTACGCCGCCCGGCCGCAGCGCCGCCCCGGCCCGTGCCGGACCGGATCTGCCGGCAGAACGCACAGGCCGGGCCGCCGGATGCCCCGGCTGCACCTTGCCCCCTTTTCTGCCTTTTCTTTGTTTCCGTCCCCGCTCCCCGGCCTTCCTGACGGCGATATGAGCCGGAACACTGCCGAAGCCATTTGCTGCCTGCACAGGCCGCCTTTCCCCGCCGCTGCCGCCCGCTGCCGGGCGGGATCAAGTCCGGCGGCGGCCCAGCCTTGACCGGCCCCAACGGCCGGCGACATAGATCCCCCTGCGTTTGCCCGCCTTGACCCGGCTGCCCCGCGGCAGCCTGCCCATCGCATCTTCCGCCCGGCCGGCCCCGCAAGCCGCCGGCCGAGGGCGGAAACCCTGCCGTTCCCAACGCGCCGCCGGCGCCGGGCCGCCCGCCCACCGCGCCCCTGCCGCGCCTGAACCCCTGCCGCCGCGCCGGGAACCGCGGTTTTCCCCCTTTCCATACCCAAACAGCGCCCGCACGTCCCCCGCGTGCGGGCGTTTGCCGTTTTGGCCGTATTGATTTGTGCCCCGGCGCCTGTTATAATATGTATTAAGTGTAAACAAAATCTCATGGGCGCGCGGTTTTCGCCGCCGCCGGAACAGGACGGCAGGACAGTGGCTAACATCGATATTGCGGCATTCATCGAACAGTGCGGCATCCGCAAAGCGCGCTTTGGCGGGCTGGAACCGGACGACGTGCGTCAGGCCATGCTGGCCCTGAGCAGCGAGTATGAAAAGCGCCTGTCCCGCGCAGAGGACCGGGCCAAGCAGCTGCAGCAGGAAAACGCCGGGCTGGAAAAGCACTGCCAGGCCCTGACCGCGCGCAACCGCCTGCTGACCGACCAGAACGTGACGCTGGCCGGCAGCAGCGACAATTACTCCCGCCAGCGCCAGGAGCTGAGCGGCCAGGTGTCCAGCCTGCGGGACAAAAACCGCTCGCTGTCCGACCAGAACGCCGTCCTGACGCTGAAAAACGCCGACCTGACGCGGGAGAACAAGCGCCTGCAGAAGGACGCCGAAGAGGCCCGCGCCGCGCTGACCGTAAAGGGCCGCGCCCTGGACGAGGAAAAGCGCAGCTTTGACGCCGAGCGCCAGCGCCTGCTGGACGAGGCCAACGCCGAGGCCAAACGCATTGTGGACGAAGCCAGCGCCAAGGCCGACAGCACCGCCCGCCAGGCGCAGACCGACGCCGAGGCCATTGCACGCGCGGCCCGCGAGCAGGCCCGCCAGCAGGCCCAGGAGCTGGTGGACGCCGCCGCAGCCGAGGCCAACGAGATCCAGAACATCCACCAGCTGCGGCTGAACAGCCTGAAAGCGGAGATCGCCCACATGGACGCCCGCCGCACCGAGCTGGCGGACTACCTGAAGCACATGGCCGAGGTGCTTTTGGACGCCAGCCGGGAAGCCCAGGAGAACGCCCCCGCGCCGGCCGACAACGACGCCGGCGGCGGACAGCCGCTGGAGCTGCACCCGGTGGAGGCCCCGCCGGTCCGGCTGGACCTGTCCGAGACGGCCATTGCCAAGGCGGCGGCAGAACTGGCCGCCGAGACCCCGCCGGAACCGGAGACCCCGCCGGTGGACCCCAACCATGTGGAGCCGGCCGGCGAACCGCTGCCGGAGCCGGAGCCTGCGGCCCGCCACAGCTTTACGCTGGTGACCGACGAGGAACAGCCCGGCTTTGCCCCTGCGCCCGCCGATTTTGAAAAGCCCACCCACGAGGTGCCGGGCATGATCTTCTCGCAACCCATTGTGCGGCAGGCCCAGGAGCCGGTGCTGGACGAAGCGCCCCCCGCCGCCGGTCCCCGCCGCCCGGTGCTGCCGGTCCTGGACGACGACGAGGAGGAGGACGCCCTGTCCGCGCCGCCGGAGCCGTCCCGGCAGGAGGCCCCGGCAAAGCCCGCCGACCCCAAAGCGGCCCGCCGCCGGGCGCTGGCGCTGCACGCGGTGCGCGCTTTGCGCCGCCGTGCCGCCGGCGCCGGGGCCCGGTGACCCCCGCAGCCGATCCAAATACCAAAACAGCTCCCCCCGCCGTGCGGATACCCGCGGCAGGGGGAGCTGTTCTGTTGTTTGGGGCGGCCGGGCGCTTACAGCGACTCCAGCATGCGGACCACAATGGCGGTGGCGGTCTTGACGTACTCGGCAATGCTGAAATCCTTGACCACCAGCACCTCGTAGCCGGACTCGTCGGCATTGTCGCTCATGGCGCGCAGGATCACGCAGGGCACGCCGTTGCGGGCTGCGATCTGGCTGACCGCCGCGCCCTCCATCTCGACGCAGTCGGGGTGGCAGGCGGCGGCGATGGCGTTTTTCGTCTTGCTGTCGCCGATAAAGCGGTCGCCGGTGGCGATGCGCCCGGCAATGGCCTTGACGCCGCAGGCGGCGCAGGCGTCCATGGCGGCCTGCACCAGCGCGGGGTCGCCGGGGTACTCGTCCAGGAAAGGCGCGCTCTGGTCCAGCATGTCCATGTCGGCGTCGTGGTAAAGCACCGTCCTGCCCACCACCACGTCGCCGATGCCGATCTCGGCCGACAGGTTGCCGCCCACGCCGGAGAAGATGATGGCGTCGGCGCCGTAGCGGGTCACCAGCACCTGGACGGTGGCGGCGGCGTTTGCCTTGCCCATGCCGGCGCAGCAGACCACCACGTTTTTGCCGTGGAGCGTACCGGTGTGGTACTCCACCCCGGCGTAGGTCTCTTTGGTCACATCAGACAAGCGGGCGCAGAGCTGGTCCACCTCTTCGGGCATGGCGCCCATGATCGCGTAAGTCATGGCGAAATCCTTTCGTTGCTTGGTTATTCGGGTGCGGCCGTTGGCCGCGGGGCGGGGATCTTTCCGGCGGAGTCGTGCCGGCGCCCGCCCATGGCCGGCAGAGCTTTGCGCAAGCCCGAACTCCTGCCGGCAGGCACAGGGGTTCCCGGCAGGCGAAACCGCCCGCCGCCCCGCGTCACACGTTGAACAGAAACTCGATGATGTCGCCGTCCTGCACCACGTACTCCTTGCCCTCGGTGCGCTGCAGGCCTTTGGCCTTGACGGCGGCGTAGTCAAAGCCGCAGTCGGCCAGCGTGTCGTAGGCGATGACCTGGGCGCGGATAAAGCCCCGTTCAAAGTCCGAGTGGATCTTGCCGGCGGCCTGGGGGGCCTTGGTGCCCTTTTTGATGGTCCAGGCGCGGCACTCCTTTTTGCCGTCGGTCAAAAAGCTGATCAGGCCCAAAAGCTCGTAGCTGGCCTTGATCAGGTTGTCCAGGCCGGTGGCCTCGATGCCCATCTCGTGCAGGAAGGCGAGTTTTTCCTCCTCGCTGGAGCCGGCGATGTCCTCCTCGGTCTTGGCGCAGATGGGCATAGCCTGGGCGTGCTCCTCGGCGGCGCGGGCCTGCACCAGCGGGAAGTAGGGGTTGTTGCCGATGCCGCCCAGCAGGTCGTCCTCGCCCACGTTGCAGGCGTAGATCACCGGCTTGGCAGACAGCAGGCCCAGCTCTTTCAGCGTTTTGGCCTGGGCCTCGTCGCCCTCGTCGGTCTCAAAGGTGCGGGCGGGTTTGCCGGCCTCCAGGTGGTCGGCCAGCTGCTGCAGCCAGGCGGCCTCGGCGGCGGCCGCCTTATTGCCGGTCTTGGCGGCCTTGGCCTGGCGGCCCAGCCGGTTGGTGACGGCCTCCAGGTCGGCCAAAATCAGCTCCATGTCGATGGCCTCGATGTCCCGGATGGGATCGACGCTCTCCGGCTTGTTCACGTCCTCCACCACATGGACGATGTTGTCATCGTCAAAGCAGCGCACCACATGCACGATGGCGTCGCATTCCCGGATATGGCCCAAAAACTTGTTGCCCAGGCCCGCGCCCTGGGACGCGCCCTTGACCAACCCGGCAATGTCCACGAACTCGACGATGGCGGGGGTCTTTTTATCGGTTTTCCAAAGCTCGGCCAGCTTGTCCAGCCGGGCGTCCGGCACCGGCACGATGCCGGTGTTCGGCTCGATGGTGCAGAAGGGGTAGTTGGCCGCCTGGGCGTTCTGGGTGTTGGTCAGCGCGTTGAACAGCGTGGACTTGCCCACGTTGGGCAGGCCGACGATTCCTAATTTCATATTTCTGTCGCTCCTTTGGCGTAATTGCAGGTATGCCCCCTATTATACACGCGGCCGGGCAAAACGGCAAGCGGCGGGGGGGACGGCGGGCGGCGTTCCCCGCCGCTTTTTTCAAAATTCCCTGCCCTCAGTTCTTTATTTGTCCACATTTACCGCGTATAATAGACGTATCATCCGCTTTGCGCGGAGAAAACAAGGTGATTCGGCGCCGGTGCTGCCGGCCGTGCCGGGCAATAGAGAGGTACATAGAGGAGGGATCCCCCATGGCAAACGAGAAAATTCTGGTGGTGGACGACGACAAAAATATCTGCGAGCTGCTGCGGCTGTACCTGGTCAAGGAGGGCTACAGCGTCACGCTGGCCTACGACGGCAACGCCGCGCTGGCCGAGTTTGAAAAGCTCAAGCCGGACATGGTGCTGCTGGACGTGATGATGCCCGGCATGGACGGCTGGGAGGTCTGCCGCAAGATCCGCGCCAACAACAAGACGCCCATCATCATGCTGACCGCCAAGGGCGAAACCTACGACAAGGTGCTTGGCCTGGAGCTGGGCGCCGACGACTACATCGTCAAGCCCTTTGACGCCAAGGAGGTCACCGCCCGCATCAAGGCGGTGCTGCGCCGCTGCGCCACCGACGACGAGGCCGACAAGGGCGTGTACGACTTTGACAACCTGCACCTGGACATGAACCGCTACGAGCTGAAGGTCAGGGGCAAGGTGGTGGAGGCCCCGCCCAAGGAGCTGGAGCTGCTGGCCTGCCTGGCCAGCCACCCCAACCGGGTGTACACCCGCGACCAGCTGCTGGACGAGGTGTGGGGCTTTGAGTATTACGGCGACAGCCGCACCATCGACGTCCACGTCAAGCGCCTGCGTGAAAAGCTGGAGGGCGCGTCCGACCAGTGGAACCTGAAAACCGTGTGGGGCGTGGGCTACAAATTTGAGGTAAAAGAATAAATGCGCGCCAAATCGATCAGCCGCGAGTTTTTTGCCAGCGTCGCGGCGGTGGTGCTTTTGGGGCTGGGCGTCATGTGCCTGAGCCAGGCGGCGCTGTCCATCTCTTACTTTGCGCAGGAGCGGCGGGCGGCGCTGACCGGCATTTTGGACGGCGCCGCCGCCGTCAGCGACCAGCTGGCGGCAAGTTCCAGCAGCATCGTCATCACCGAGCCCATCCCCGACGATGCGCGGCGGCAGCGGGCCGAGAAGGCGATGGAGCTGTTCAACACCGCCACCCAGACGCTGCTGTTTGTCACCGATGACGAGGGCACCGTGCTGCTGCACACCGGCGGCGACGACGTGCTGACCGGCCAGGCCGTGTCCGCCGGCCTGCTGGACCGCATCGACGCCGAGGGCGAGCTGTTTGCCATCGGCGACATGGACGGCGTGTTCAGCAAGCAGTACTATGTGCTGGGGCGGCCGCTGCGGGCGCAGGACTCGACCGGGTACATTTTTGCCGCCACCGACATGGGCGCGCTGGCCGGCTACGTGGGGGACATGGCCAACATGTTCCTGCTTTCGGCGGCCATCGCGCTGATCGTGGCCAGCGTGATCTCGGCGGTGTTTGCCCGGCGCTTTACCGGGCCCATCGAGGCCATCAGCGAGGCCGCCCGCAAGCTGGGCAGCGGCGATTTCACCGCCCGCGCCCCGGTGGACGGCTGCACTGAGCTGGCCGACTTTGCCGTGACCTTCAACAACATGGCCGACCGGCTGCAGACCATCGACAACTCCCGCGGGCAGTTCATGGGCAACATCGCCCACGA
>DSLFR04102__coassemble_981_pt1 | contig 18408 bp, 17 predicted proteins | sample DSLFR04102__metabat2_low_PE_018 | metagenome-assembled genome bin DSLFR04102 | reverse complement strand
TGGGTGGCGCACAGGCCCAGGCCGTTCAGGCCCAGGCTGAAATCGTAGGTGCCGCTGCCCTCGGCGTACTTGCCGCCGGCGTACAGCTCGCAGAACACCAGGTCCCAGTTCCACCGCTGCTCGGCCTTGTTGTAGTCCACCGGGATGCCGCGGCCAAAGTCCTCGACCTCCACCGAGTGGTCGGCGAACAGCGTGACGTTGATCTTGTTGCCGTGGCCGTCGCGGGCCTCGTCGATGGAGTTGGAAACGATCTCGAAGATCGAGTGGGCGCAGCCCTCCACGCCGTCCGAGCCAAAAATAACCGCCGGGCGCTTGCGCACCCGGTCGGCGCCTTTTAAGCTTTTGATGCTTTCGTTGCCGTATTCCTGCTTTTTTGCCATGGAACCGCTTTCCCTCCGTCCAGCTTGCCGCCTGCGCCGCCCCGCCAGGGGCCCGGCCGTACAGGCGTCTTGTTCTATCCAGTTCTATCCAAACAGCGCCGGCTGCTTTTGCAGGCCCTTGCTTTCCCGACGCACAGATCATTTGACACGGTGATATTATAAGCAATCCGCGCGTCAAAAGTCAAACCGGCGCCGCAAAACAGCCCGGCTGGCGGCAGGGCCGTGCAGCGCGGGCTGTTGGGTGGGGACTGTTTATGCGGCCGGCTCGCTGCCGGTATCATCGGCGTTGCCTGTGACCGTTACGGTGTCGGTTCCGCCATCGGCCGTGCCGCTGTCCGCGGCGCTGTCCGGGGCGGCGTCGGTGCTTTCCTGCCCGGCGTCCGAGGATGCCGCGTCAGAGGATGCCTCGTCGGATGTTGCCACGCCAAGATTGCTCTCCACCATCGACTGCGGGTCAGGCGTGGGGGCCGCAGCGGAGGAAGGCGTGGGCGTCGGGGTGGATACCGGCTGCATCTCGCTCTCCTGCAAAGCGGTCAGATACCACTGGCGGTTTTCGCCGCGGGTGAACACATAGTCCATGTACTTGGTGGGTTCGGTGGGGGCGGTCAGCGTCAGGCTGGTGGTGCTGGCCAGCGTGGGGATGTAGCCCACCGTGACGTACAGATGGCCGCTTTGGGTGCGGATGCTCTCCACCTCCGGGGTGTACAGCCCCACCGCGCCGGTGACCGGTACCAGGTAGCCCTGGCGCTCCTCGTCATAGATATAGCTCATCTCGCTGGTCTCGAAGGAGCCTTCCTCCACCACGTAGTCGGGGCCCAGCAGGTTGGTCAGGTAGGTGTCCACCTCCAGCCGGGGCAGGATGACGCTGCCGGTCTCCTCGTCGCGCTCGTAGTCATCCAGGCTTCCGCCGCCGGCCTGGATCTGATAGACGCAGCCCCAGATGGCCGCCTGCTTGAACACCGACTGATCCACCTGGCTGACGTCCTCAAAGGGCAGCGTGTCAAACATGACAAGGCCGTACAGGCGGTCGGCGTAGCTTTGCCGCCGGTCCGAATCGTCCAGCAGCGCCTGCAGGCCGGTGACGCACCAGCCGATGACGGTGAACAGGCCGATCAGAATCAATATCACGGCCACCAGACCCAAAAGCTGCCGGGCCAGGCGGCGGTTGTTGCGAAGCTGTTCCTCTCTTGAACTGGGCATGTTGGGACTCCTTCTATCAAAAACGGGCGCGGCCGCCGCGGGGCGGCGGGACGGCGCCTGGGGATCGCAAAGATTGCACTATAGTATACCACATCCCGCCGGGTTTTGCAAAGCATCCGGGGCGCCGCGGGCACATTTTACACAAATGCCCGCACAGCGGTCCGGCGCTGGCAGCCGGCTGTGCGGGCATGCGGGCAGAGGTTCAGCGGTTTTTGTACATCTGCTCGTAGTATTTCTGATAATCGCCGCTGGTGACGTGGGCCATCCAGTCGGGGTGTGCCAGGTACCAGTCGATGGTCAGCACAATGCCCTTCTCGAACGGGGTCTCCGGGAACCAGCCCAGGTCGTTTTTGATCTTGGTGGGGTCGATGCCGTAGCGGCGGTCGTGGCCCAGGCGGTCGGCCACATGGGTGATCAGCTCCTCGCTGATGGCATCGTCGCCCAGGCGGTCGTGCAGCTGGGCAATGACGGTCTTTACAATAAAGATGTTGGGGCGCTCGTTATGGCCGCCCACGTTGTAGACCTCGCCGTCCCTGCCGTCCGACGCCACCATGTCGATGGCCTTGCAGTGGTCCATCACATACAGCCAGTCCCGCACCTGCATGCCGTCGCCGTAAACCGGCAGGGCCTTGTGCTGCCTGGCGTTGTTGATCAGCAGCGGGATGAGCTTTTCGGGGAACTGGTAGGGGCCGTAGTTGTTGGAGCAGCGGGTGATGTTGACCGGCAGGCCGTAGGTGTCGTGGAAGGCCATGACGAACAGGTCGGCGCTGGCCTTGGAGCTGGAATAGGGGCTGTGGGGCGAAAGGGGCGTCGTTTCGGTAAAATAGCCCTCGGCCCCCAGCGCGCCGTAGACCTCGTCGGTGGAGACCTGGACATACTTTTTGCCGGGCTTCCAGGCCTTGGTCTCGGCGTCGTACCAGGCTTCCTTGCAGCACTGCAGCAGGTTGACGGTGCCCATGACGTTGCTTTGGACAAAGATCTCCGGGTTTTTGATGCTGCGGTCCACATGGCTTTCGGCCGCAAAGTTGATGACATAGTCCGGGTCGTACCGGGCCAGCAGGCCGGCGACCAGCGCCTTGTCGCAGATATCGCCCTGCACAAAGATGTGGCGGGGGTCCCCCTCCACGTCCCGGAGGTTTTCCAGGTTGCCCGCATAGGTCAGCTTGTCCAGGTTGACCAGGCGGATCTGCGGGTATTTTTCCAGCATGTAGTGGACAAAGTTGGAGCCGATAAAACCGGCGCAGCCGGTGACAAGATAGGTTTTCATCATTTATTTACCATCCCAGTTTGCAAAATAGTCTTGGATCGCGGTTTTCCAGTCCCGCATTCCGTCGCCCACGGTGCAGCGCAGCATCCGGTTGTCCAGGGCGCTCCAGGCCGGGCGGCTGGCCGCCTGCGGGTGTTGGGCGGCATACTCGGCGCTGGAGATGGGTTTGACGGTGCAGTGCTCGCCGGACAGGCGGATGATCTCGCAGGCAAAGTCGTACCAGCTGCACACGCCGTTGCCGGTGCAGTGGTAGGTGCCGTAGTCATGGCTGACCGCCAGCTTGAGGATGTGATACGCCAGGTCCACCGCGTTGGTGGGGTTGCCCAGCTGGTCGCTGACCACGGTGATCTCGTCGTGGGTCTTTGCCAGGCCGGCCATCGTCTTGACAAAGTTTTTGCCCGCCGCGCCGTACAGCCAGGCGGTGCGCACGATAAAATGGCGGCGGCAGAACCGCTGCACATACTGCTCGCCCAGCAGCTTGGTCTCGCCGTAGGCCGAGACCGGCGCGGGGATGGCGCACTCGTCCAGGGGGACGCCGCCGTTGGGCCGGCCGCTGAACACATAGTCGGTGGAGACATGGATCAGCCGGGCGCCGATCTTGTCGCAGGCCATGGCCAGGTTGCGCGGGCCCAGGGCGTTTGCCCGAAAAGCGGCGTCCCGGTCCGCCTCGCAGCCGTCCACGTTGGTCATGGCGGCGCAGTTGATGACGGTGTCCGGCTGGTGGCGGCGCACATAGGCGATGGTGGCCTCCCGGTCGGTAATGTCCAGCTCCGGCAGGTCCACCGCCACCACCGGGGCGTTTTTCAGCCGCTCCGGCAGGCGGCCCAGCGCGCAGCCGCCCTCCAGCAGCTGCTTTTGCAGCTCGGTGCCCAGCTGCCCGCGGCAGCCTGTGATCATAACTTTCATTGCTTTCGGCCTCCCGGTCCTGTCGGGCGCGGCGCAGGCGGCGCGCCTGCCCCCGCCCTGTGTTTTGCAGCACGCCGTGCCCCGCACCGCGGCTGCGCTGTGCCAAATCCATTATATGTCCGCGGTCGGATGCGCCTTTCAGTACATCAGCTTGTTGTCCGCCACGTTGCGCAGGTGCGCGCCGTAGGGGGATTTGCCGTAGCGTTCGGCGCTCTCCAGCAGCTTTTCGCGGGTGATCCAGCCGTATTTGTAGGCAATCTCCTCCGGCGCCGAGATCTTGATGCCCTGGCGCTTTTCGATCATGCGCACAAAGTCGGCAGCCTCCACCAGGCTGTCCATGGTGCCGGTGTCCAGCCAGGCATAGCCCCGGCCCAGCAGCTGCACGTCCAAAAGCCCCGCGTTCAGGTACATCTCGTTGAGGGTGGTGATCTCCAGCTCGCCGCGGGCGCTGGGCTTGACCTGCTTGGCCAGCCGCACCACGTCCCGGTTGTAGAAGTACAGGCCGGTGACCGCATAGTTGCTTTTGGGGCAGGCCGGCTTTTCCTCGATGGAGGTGGCGTGGCCGGCCTCGTCAAAGGCGACGACGCCGAACCGCTCCGGGTCGGTGACGTAGTAACCGAACACGGTGGCGCGGCCCTCCGCGGCGCTTTTGGCCGCGGCCCGCAGCCGGGTGCCGAAACCGGCGCCGTAAAAAATATTGTCGCCCAGGATCATGGCGCAGCAGTCGTCGCCGATAAACTCCTCGCCCAGCAGAAACGCCTGGGCCAGGCCGTCCGGCGAAGGCTGCACCTTGTACTGCAGCCGGACGCCGAACTGGCCGCCGTCCCCCAGCAGCGCATGAAACCGCGGGGTGTCGGTGGGAGTGGAGATGACCAGGATGTCCTGGATGCCGGCCAGCATCAGCGTGGACAGCGGGTAGTAGATCATCGGCTTGTCATACACCGGCAGCAGCTGCTTGGAAGTGACCATGGTCAGCGGATACAGCCGTGTGCCGGCGCCGCCGGCCAGAATAATACCTTTCATTTGTGTGCTCCCTGTCTGCCGTCCGGCCGGGCCGGCGGCGCTGTTATCGGATTTATTATACCGCCTGCGGCCGTTTTGCACAAGCCCCGCCGGGCGGATTTTTGGGGCGGGCCGCTGCCGGCCCGGCGCCGGCTTTTGCCGCCGCCACGCACAAAAATCCGCCCATGCCTTGACGGCAGTGCATACACGTGATACAATAGTACACAATAAAAGGGAACGAGCGGCAGTTTGTCCGCATTTTTTCAGCCGGGTGTGCGCCGCCCTGCCGGCGGGCCGCGCGGTGTTTTTGAGTGAATGGGTAAGGGAGGGTTCCTCCGTTGAAACGTGTTGTCGGCGCCCTGCTGGTCGCCGTGTTGCTGGTCATTTTTGTTGCCTGCGGGGTGCCCACCTCCACGCGGGACGCGGTTCCCTCGCCGTCGCCCACCGTGGCGGCCACCTCCCGCGATGTCCACAGCGAGCCGGTACAGGTGGATGAAACCTACGCCAATGCGGACGTGACCCAGCCGTCGGCTGCGCCGTCCGCCACCGCCGCCCCCACCCCGGCCACCGGCGACACCCCGATCTTCTGGGTCGTCGGCGTGGTGGGCCTGATCGTGTTCTGCTCGGCGGGGCTTTTGCTGCTCAAGCGCATTTGACCGCCGGCGCCGTCCCTGACTTTGCAAAAAACGCAGCCCTTTGTCCCTGCTGATGCCGCCGGGGTGAAGGGCTTTTGTTGTCCCGGTTTCTCTGACCTGTTCCTGCGAGGTATCCCATGCCGAAAAAAGGCCGTTATGCCCATCTGAAAGGGAGTTCCGCCTACTATCCGTTCGGCGCGCGCACCAAACTGCGCCGCCGCCAGCGCCGCCATGTGGTGCTGCTGCGGGTGGTGGGCCTTGCCCTGCTGGTGCCGGCGGCGGTGGTGGCGGTGCGGCAGATCGTGTTCCGCGGCGGCCAGCCGCAGCGTCCGGAGACAGTCCTTGCCGACACGGCCGGAACGCCGGAGAACGCCGGCCCGGTACAGGTGAACATCCAGCCCGCCACCGCCGGCCAGGCCGCCGGGAACACGCCGTCCCCCGTCCCGGCGGCGGACGGCAGCGCCGTCCTGCCCCGGTACGCCGACCTGGCCGCCGAGAACCCGGACATGGTGGGCTGGCTGACCATTGAGGCGGCCGGTATCGACTACCCGGTGATGCAGACCCCCGGCGACAACGAGTATTACCTGCGCCGGGGCTTTGACCGGCTGTACTCGCCGGCGGGCAGCCTGTTTTTGGACGAGCAGTGCAGCCTGTACGACCCTGCCACCGCCAACTGGCTGATCTACGGCCACAACATGCACGACGGCAGCATGTTTGCGGGGCTGCTGGACTACGCCGACGAGGCGTTTTACCGGCAGAACCCCACCTTTGCCTTTGACACCTTGTATGAGCAGATGGAGTGGCAGGTGGTGCTGGTGCTGCAGACCGAGCTGGGCGCCGACGAGCTGCCCTACTACACCTTTTTTGACGCCGCCAGCCGGGAGGAATGGCAGACCCGGTACGACGCCATGGCGGCGCTGGCCCTGTACGACACCGGCGTGACCGCCGAATACGGCGACCAGCTGCTGACCCTTTCCACCTGCGGCGAGGCGGATTCCAGCACCGATTCCCGCTTTGCGGTGGTGGCCAAGCGCATTGAGTGAGAGAGCGGGGTTTCCCCCGCCCTCTCCACTGCAGGCAGCCCTGTCCCGCCGCGGCCAGGCTCCGGCGCGATTGATCCAAAAGTAAAGAATACCGGCAGAAAAGGCGCCCCGCAGGCCATGCGGGGCGCCTTTTGGCTTATCTTATGCGGTTTTGCGCGGCGGCTTACTTCTTGCCCTGCTCGGCGCGCTTTTTGGCGATGGCAGCCAGGGCGTCGCGGCGGGACAGGTTGATGCGGCCCTGCTGGTCGATGTCGGTGACCATGACAAAGACCGGGTCGCCCACGGCGACAACGTCCTCGACACGCTCGACGCGGTGGTCGTCCAGCTTGGAGATGTGGACCAGGCCCTCCTTGCCGGGGGCGATCTCGACAAAGGCGCCGAAGTTCATCAGGCGGGTGACGCGGCCCTTGTAGATGGCGCCGATCTCCGGGTCCTCCACAATGGTCTTGATGGTGCCGATGGCGCGGCGGGCATCGTCGGCGTCGATGGCCGAGATAAAGACGCGGCCGTCCTCCTCCACGTCGATCTTGCAGTTGCAGGTGGCGCACAGCTCCTGGATGACCTTGCCGCCCTTGCCGATGACGTCCTTGATCTTATCGACGGGGATCTGCATGCTGAACATCTTGGGCGCGTACTTGCTCAGCTCGGCGCGCGGCTCGGCGATGCAGGGCTTGATGATCTCGTCCAGGATGAACAGGCGGCCCTTGCGGCACTTCTCCAGCGCGTCCTCAACGATCTCGTAGGTCAGGCCGTCGATCTTGATGTCCATCTGGATGGCGGTGATGCCGCGGCGGGTGCCGCCCACCTTGAAGTCCATGTCGCCGTGGAAGTCCTCGACGCCCTGGATGTCCAGCATGGTCATCCAGCGGTCGCCCTCGGTGATCAGGCCGCAGGAGATGCCGGCGACCGGCGCCTTGATGGGCACGCCGGCGTCCATCAAAGCCAGCGTGGAGCCGCAGATGGAGGCCTGAGAGGTGGAGCCGTTGGAGGACAGCACCTCGGAAACGCAGCGGATGGTGTAGGGGAAGTCCGCCATGGAGGGCAGCACCGGGATCAGGGCGCGCTCCGCCAGGGCGCCGTGGCCGATCTCGCGGCGGCCGGGGCTGCGGGGGGCGCGGGCCTCGCCGGTGGAGTAGGGCGGCATGTTGTAGTGGTGGATATACCGCTTGGTGGCGGTGTCGGACAGGTCGTCCATGGTCTGGGCGTCCTTGGTGGAGCCCAGGGTGCAGATGGTCAGCACCTGGGTCTGGCCGCGGGTGAACATGCCGGAGCCGTGCACGCGGGGCAGGATGCCGACCTCGGCGGCCAGGGGGCGGATCTCGTTGATGCCGCGGCCGTCCACGCGCTTGCCCTCATCCAGCAGCCAGCGGCGGACCACCTGCTTCTGCATCTTGTAGCTGATATAATCCAGGGTGGCGGCGTCCAGCTCCGGGTGCTCCTCGGCGATCTTGTCCATGATGGGCAGCAGGGCGGCGTCGCGGACGTTCTTGTCGTCGGTGTCCATGGCGGCCTTGAACTCGTCCAGGTGCTTTGCCTTGACGTCGGCCAGCAGCTCCATGTCCAAATCGGCGGACTGGAAGTCCACCTTGGGCTTGCCAATCTCGGCGACGATGGAGTTGATGAAGGCCAGCATCTTTTTGATCTCGGCGTGGCCGGCCTTGATGGCGGCCATCATGGTGTCCTCGTCCACCTCGTTGGCGCCGGCCTCGATCATGACGATCTTTTCCTCAGAGGCGGCCAGGGTCAGGGCCAGGTCGCTCTTTTCCCGCTGCTCGGCAGTGGGGTTCAGCACGATCTCGCCGTCCACCAGGCCCACCTGCACGCCGCCGATGGGGCCGCGCCAGGGGATGTCCGACATGGCGATGACCAGCGACGCGCCGTTCATGCCGGCGATCTCGGGGGAGTTGTCCGGGTCCAGGCTCATCACCGTCATGGTGACGCAGACGTCGTTGCGCATCTCCTTGGGGAACAGCGGGCGGATGGGGCGGTCCACCACGCGGGAGTTGAGGATGGCATGCTCGCCGGGGCGGCCCTCGCGGCGCATAAAGCTGCCGGGGATGCGGCCTGCGGCGTAGAGCTTCTCCTCAAACTCGACGCTCAGGGGGAAGAAGTCGATGCCCTCGCGGGGCTTCTCGCTCATGGTGACGTTGCACAGCACGCAGGTCTCGCCGTAGCGGATCATCGCGCTGCCGTTGGACAGGCCGCACATCTTGCCGGTCTCGACCACAAACGGGCGGCCCGCAAAGGTGGTCTCAAACTTGCGGTAGTTGGGGAAGGTTTCCTTGCGGGATGCAAATTCCAGTGCCATTCGGGGTTCCTCCTTGAAAATTGGATGTCTTGCCGCAGGGTCAGCTGCGGCGCTGTATGCCATGGAGCCGCATCCCGGTCTTGAGCAATAAATCCAGTGGCCGACCCGGCCGAGGGGGGTCAGACATTCGATTTACTGCGCAAAACGTCGGGGCTGCCGCTCCGGTATCCGGAAGAAAAACAGAAGGGGAACATCGCAGGCGGACCGCGGCGGCCAAACCGCTGCCGCCCTTGAACGCCTGTGCAAAATAAAAAGCGGGCAGAGCGCATATCGTGCGCTCTGCCCAGCGTTTTGCAAGATTACTTGCGCAGACCCAGCTCAGCGATCAGGGCGCGGTAACGGTTGATGTCCTTCTTCTGCAGATAGGCCAGCAGGTTACGGCGGCGGCCGACCATCTTGAACAGACCGCGGCGGCTGTGGTTGTCGTGCTTGTTGGTCTTGAGATGCTCCGTCAGGTGGTTGATCCGGGCGGTCAGCAGTGCGACCTGGACCTCCGGGGAACCGGTGTCACCCTCATGGATCGCGGCTTTTTCGATGATAGCCTTCTTGTCTTGCATGATACATACCTCTCTTTTGAAGAAATTTGCCGTCGGCGCAGCAGGGGGCAGCAAGGTTCCCTTTCGCGGCAGGGTCTGCCGCAGGGCGTACACCCGAAGCCGGGCCGCGGTAGCGTTCTTGATTATAGCACAGGGCGGCCGGTTTTACAAGCGGTAATTTGCGCAATTTTTGCCCCATATTTTTGGCAGATGCAACAATCGGCGTTCCTTTCCCCCGCCGCCCCGGCTTACTGTTCGGTGCGCGCCGCAAAATACGCCTGGCTTTGGCGGGCGGCGTCCCGGATCAGGTCGCTGAGCGCCTGCATCGAGTCAAACTTGCGGATGGGGCAGAGATACCGGTGGAACTCCAGCCGGGGGCGCCGGCCGTAGACGTCGCCGGAGAAATCCGGCACGTAGGTCTCGCAGGTGATGGGCGCGCCGGCCGCGTCCACGGTGGGGCGGCGGCCGATGCCGGTGGCCGAAGGATACCAGCGACCGTCCAGCCAGATGCGGGTGAGATAGACGCCGCAGCCCGGCTCCAGCGCGCCGGCGGGGTAATTCTGGTTGATGGTGGGGGTGCCCAGCCGGGAAGTGCCCACATGCTTGCCGTGGCCCACCGGCCAGTCGATGGCGTAGGGCTGGCCCAGCATGGCGTTGGCGTCCTGGATGCGGCAGTCCTCCAGCGCGGCGCGGATGCGGGTGGAGGAGACGACCTGCCCCTGGTACTGCGCCATCTCGACCACGCGGGTCTCGATGCCTTGGGCGGCGCACAGCGCCTGCAGCAGCGCCACGTTGCCGGCGGCCTTTGCGCCGAAGGTAAAGTTATCCCCGCAGAACACTGCCCTGGCCGCAAAGCAGTCCACCAGCACCTTCCGGACGAAATCCTCCGGCGAGAGGGCGCAGAAATCGGCAAAGGGGGCCTCCTGGTATTCGGTGATGCCCAGCTCCGCCACGCGGCGGTGCTTTTCCCGGTCGGGGAAGATGCGCCCGCCCTTGAGGGGGTGGTCCGCCGGCAGCGAGAAGGTGAACGCCGCCGCGGTCAGCCCGTGGGCGGCGGCATAGTCCACCGCCGCCCCCAGCACCGCCCGGTGGCCCAGGTGGACGCCGTCAAAAAAGCCCAGCGCCACCGCGCTGCCATGTGGCGCGTCGATGGGGGCAAGCGTGGTCAAGATGTGCATGCGGTCAATCCCCTTCCCTCTCGCAGAACAGTTTTTCGACGTTCAGCACGCCGCCCGCCACCACGGCCAGGCCAAGGAAGCGGCCGGCCCCGTCATAGACGCGGTAGCGGCCGTCGGCGGCCGGGTAGCGGCTGGTGGGGCAGCCGTTGAACAGATGCCGCCGGACGCCGTCGCTGACGGCGAGGGCCGGCAGCGACGGGAAGGCCGCGTCCACATCCAGCACCCAGTCCTCCGCCCTGCCCTCCGCGGCGGCCTGCAAGATCTCCGGCAGCGTGTGGGCCTGGGCGATGGCAAAAGCCCCGGCGCGGGTGCGGCGCAGCGCGCTCAAGGTGGCGGGCAGGCCCAGTGCTTTGCCGATGTCCTCGGCCAGGGTGCGGATGTAGGTGCCCTTGGAGCAGGACACCCGCAGGCGGTACTCGTCCTTTGCAGGGCTGCCCAGATAGTCAATGGCGTACACCGTGATGGCGCGCGGGGCGCGCTCCACCGTTTTGCCGGCGTGGGCCGCCTTGTACAGCGGCTGGCCGTTCACCTTTACCGCCGAGTACATGGGCGGCAGCTGGGACAGCGTGCCGGTAAACTGCGGCAGCACCGCAAGCAGCTCGCTCTCCCCCGCCGTGACGGGGGCGGTCTCCAGCACCGTGCCGGTGATGTCGCCGGTGTCGGTGGCAAGGCCCAGGCGGATGGTTGCCTCGTAGGTTTTATCGTGGTCGGGCTGGCGGTCGGCAGCGGCGGTGGCCCTGCCGATAAACACAGCGAGCACGCCGGTGGCCATAGGGTCCAGCGTGCCCGAATGTCCCAGTTTCCGCGTGCCCAAAGCGCCGCGCAGCTTGGCCAGCACATCAAAGCTGGTCCAGCCGGCGGGCTTGTCGACAAGCAAAATACCGTTTTTCATTTTCAATTCCCGAATGTGGGAAAGCCGGTCTGCCGGGGCTGTGTTCCGCCCCGGGCAAACCCGGCTCCCGTTTGTGTTAGTCAGTGCCGGGGCTCGGCTTCCGCATCCTGGCGGGCCAGCTCCTTTTCGACTTCCTGCAAAATGGCGCGCTTGGCGTTGTCCAGGTTGCCGCTGATCTCGCAGCCGGCGGCGCGGGCATGGCCGCCGCCGCCCAGCCGCCGCGCGATGGCGCAGGCGTCGTAGCTGCGGGAGGTGCGCACGCTGATCTTGAAGCTGCCGTCTGGCTGCTGGCGCAGCGTCAGGCCCACGTCCACCCCCTCGATGGAGCGGGGCAGGCTGGTCAGATCCTCCAGCTCGGCGTTGGCCACGCCGGTCTGCAGGATCTGGTCGCGGGTCAGGCAGATCATGGCACAGCGGCCGCCGCAATAGTATTCCAGGCTTTCCAGCGCCTCGCGCTCGGCCTCGATGCGGCTGCGGCTGCGGCACTCGAACAAAAGCTCGTTCAAGCGGCCGATATCGGCCCCCACCTCGATCAGCCGCGCCGCCATGCGGTGGGTGCGGGCGGTGGTGCTGGTAAAGCGGAAACAGCCGGTGTCGGTGGCCAGGCCGGTGTACAGGCAGGCGGCGATCTGCGGGGTCAGCGGCACGCCCAGGTTGTCCGGGATCAGCTCGGTCAAGATCTCGCAGACAGCGGCAGCCTGGGGCTCCACCAGGGTGGCGTAGGCGTAGCCCGCGTTGGAGCCGTGGTGGTCGATGCACAGGTTGGCCCGCCGGACGTAGTCCTGGACGTTGTTGTTCTCGCCGAACAGCTGGATGCTGGCAACGTCCACCGCCACCACAAAGGCGGGTTCAAAGCTGCCGTCGTACCAGGTGATGTCCAGGTAGTCGTACAGTTTGGGGATGGGGTCGCTGCAAAGCACCGCGGCGGTCTTGCCCAGCGCCTGCAGCGCAAGGCAAAGCCCGGTGGCACTGCCGATGGTGTCCCCGTCCGGGTTTTTGTGGCTGAGGATCAGGATATCATCGGCGGCACGCAGCCGTGTGGCAGCGGTCTGACGATCCACAGATTCGGTCATAGTGTGTTCCTCTTTTCTGCGTGCGCGGGGCTTGGGGCCGGGGCGCAGCGGCATTGCCGCCCCGCCGCCCGGTTTTGCGCCGCCGCGCGTGGGAAAATCAGTCCGGCCCGGCCGCGTCCGCGTCGGGGGTCTCCTCGGCGGGCGCTGCGCCGTCCAGCTGTTTGAGCAACGCATTGATGTGCGCCGCATAGGCGGCGCCGTCGTCCGCGACAAAGACAAAGCGCGGCGCCTTGCGGATGTGCATGCGGCGGCTGATCTCGGTGCGGACGTGGCCGGCGGCACGGTTGAGGCCCTTGATGACCTCTGCCTCGCCGCCCTCGCGCCCCATGACGCTGACGTGGACCTTGGCCACGTCCAGGTCGGGGGTAACGTCCAGCCGGGTCACGGTCAAAAGGCCGCCGGTGACGCGGGGGTCCTTCATGTGGCTGATGATGTCGATCAGCTCACGCTTCATGTCCTGGGCCATGCGGCCCTGATTTTTGGTAGGCATTGCATGGGCCTCCTTTGGTCTGCTGTTATGCGGTCTGCCTGCCGCGGCGCGGCGCGCCCGGCAAAAGGCAGGGATCAATCGCGGTATTCCTCCAGCTTGAAGCACTCGAACACGTCGCCTTCCTTGATGTCGGCAAACTTGTTCAGGGTGATGCCGCACTCAAAGCCCTCGGCAACCTCTTTGGCGTCGTCCTTGAAGCGTTTGAGCGAGGCAATGGAATCCTCGCAGATGACGATGCCGTCGCGGACCACGCGGATCTGGGCGTCGCGGGTGACCTTGCCGGAGGTGACGCGGCAGCCGGCGACGGTGCCGACGGAGGAGATCTTGTACACCTGGCGGACCTGCGCCTCGCCCAGGGCGACCTCGCGGATCTTGGGCGCCAGCATGCCCTTCATGGCGTCGGACACGTCATTGATGGCGTCGTAGATCACGCGGTACATCCGCATCTCCACGCCGGTCTGCTCGGCTTCCGCCTTGGCGATGGCGTCCGGACGGACGTTGAAGCCGATGATGATGGCGTTGGAGGCGTCCGCCAGCGAAACGTCGGATTTGGAGATGGCGCCGACGCCCGCGTGGATGACGCGGACGCGGACCTCGTCGTTGGAGATCTTTTCAAGGCTCTGCTTGACGGCCTCGGCGGAGCCCTGCACGTCGGCCTTGACGACGATGGGCAGCTCCTTCATATCGTTCTGGGCCATCTGGTCGAACAGGTTATCCAGCGTGACCTTGGTGTAGGCGGCAAACTGGCGCTCCTTGGCCTCGTTGGTGCGCTTGTCGGCCAGCTCGCGGGCCAGGCGCTCGTCCGCGACCGCCTCGAAGATATCGCCGGCGTCGGGCACCTCGGTCAGGCCGGTGATCTCCACCGGCATCGAGGGGCCGGCCTGGGTCAGGTCCTGGCCCTTGTCGTTGCGCATGGTGCGCACGCGGCCCACGGCGGTGCCGGCAATGACGCAGTCGCCCTTGTGCAGCGTGCCGTTCTGGATCAGCAGCGTGGCCACAGGGCCCTGGCCCTTGTCCAGGCGGGCCTCCACCACGGCGCCCTTGGCGCGGCGGTTGGGGTTGGCTTTCAGCTCCATGACCTCGGCTTCCAGGGCGATGCGCTCCAAAAGGTCGCTGATGCCCATGCCGGTCATGGCCGAGACAGGGATGCAGGCCACGTCGCCGCCCCAGTCCTCCGGGACGATCTCGTACTGGGTCAGCTGCTCCTTGACGCGCTCCGGGTTGGCGGTGGGCTTATCCATCTTGTTGATGGCCACGATCAGCTTGACGTTGGCCGCCTTGGCGTGGTTGATGGACTCGATGGTCTGGGGCATGATGCCGTCATCGGCAGCCACCACCAGCACCGCAATGTCGGTCATGTTGGCGCCGCGGGCACGCATGGCGGTGAACGCCTCGTGGCCGGGGGTGTCCAGGAAGGTGATGACGCTGTCGCCGCTCTTGACCTGGTAGGCGCCGATGGCCTGGGTGATGCCGCCGGCCTCGCCCGCGGTGACGTTGGTCTTGCGGATGGCGTCCAGGATGGAGGTCTTGCCGTGGTCGACGTGGCCCATGACCACAACGACCGGCGGACGGGTGACCAGATCGGCCTCGTTGTCCTCGTCCTTTTCAAACAGGCGCTCCTCGATGGAGACATGGACCTCGTGCTCGACCTTGGCGTGGAACTCCTCGGCCACCAGGGCGGCGGTGTCAAAGTCCACCACGTCGGAAGCGGCGTGCATCTCGCCCATCTGCATGAACTTGGCCACAACCTTGGCGACGTTCTGCTTCAGGCGGGAGGCCAGCTCGCTGACGGTGATCTCGTCGGGGATGGAGATCTTGAGCTGGGCGTTGCGGGCCTTCTCCAGCTGGATGCGCTGCAGGCGCTCGGCCTCGGTCTCGCGGCGGCGCTGGTACTGGTTGCGGCCGCGGTTTTTGTTGTTGAATTTCTGCTTGTTGCCCACCGGCTGGTTCTTGCGCTTGGCGGGCATGTTGCGGCTGTCGGCCAGGTCGTCGTAGCGGGCGCTGAACTTGTCGACGTTCACATCCACGGTACGGGTATCCACCTGCACATGGGCGCGCTGGACCTCCACCGTCTCGGTGGTCACCGGCTGCTTGACGCCGGTGTCGGCGGCCAGGGCCTGCATGGTCACGCGCTTTTCCTTGCGCTTTTCGGCCGGACGCTCCGGCTGGCGCTTGTGCTCCGGCTGGCGGGGCTTTTGCTGCTGGGCGGCGGGCTGCTTTGCCTCCTCCTTGGGGGGCTGCGCCTTGGGCTGCGCAGGCTGCGGGGCGGCGGGCTTTGCCGCCTTGGCCGCCTTGGGGGCGGGCTTTTCGGCCGGAGCCTCGTGGGCAGAGGCAAAGTATGCGTCCAGGCTGGCCTCGGCGGTCTCGCGGGTCAGCTGTTCCAGCAGGTAGTTCAGCTCCTGCTCGTCGACGGTGCCGCCGGTCTTTTTGGTCTCGCCGGTGACGGCGGCCAGGGTATCGATGATCTTTTTATTGGGTACGCCAAAATCCTTGGCGACGTCAGTGATCTTATACTTAAACTCCATGGGCGGGTTCCTCCTTCTCTTGGGTCAGATGTTTGGCGCACAAGCGGGCCAGGTTTTCATCCGTGACAGCAAACACGGCGGCCGGCCGGGGCGTCAGCGCGCTGAGCTGCGCAACCGTCAGGGGCATGGTCCGGCAGTCCACCAGATCCCGGCAGAACGCCCGGATATGGGATGCCGTGCGGTCGCTGGCGTCCGAAGCCAGCAGCACCAGGCAGGCCTTGCCGCCCGCCGCCGCGTCGCAGACGCGGTCGTAACCGTGCAGCAGCCTGCCTGCCTTGCGGCACAGGCCCAGCGCCCCCAGCAGCAAATCGGGATCATTCATGGGGCGCCGCCTCCTTTGCCGCCTGCTCGGCAGCGGTGATCTCGGCCGTCAGGCGCTCGAACACATCGTCCGGCACCGGCACGCCGAAGGCGTTTTGCAGGCGCTTGGCTTTGCGCGCTTTTGCCAGGCAGGCGGCCGAAGGGCACAGGTAAGCGCCGCGGCCGGCCTTTTTGCCGGTCAGGTCGACGCTGACGTTGCCGTCCGGGCTGCGCACCACGCGCACCAGCTCCCGCTTTGGCTTTTGGGCATTGCAGCCCACACAACGGCGGACCGGGATCTTTCTCTGCTGCAAATAACTGACCTCTTTTCAATCTCATTGGGCGGGGGAACCTGCCTGGCGGCGATGCGCCAAACGGCCCCGCGCGTTACCGGATAGCGCCCACGGGGGTCATTCCTCGCCGTAATAGCCGGACTCGGGGCGGATGTCGATATTATAGCCGGTCAGGCGGGCGCACAGGCGGGCGTTCTGGCCCTTGTTGCCGATGGCCAGGCTGAGCTGGTGGTCGGGCACCGTGACCCGGCAGCTCTTGGTATCGCCGGGCAGCAGCTCCACCTTGACCACGCGGGCGGGCGACAGCGCCGCGCCGATGAAGGTGGCGACGTCCTCGCTCCAGGGGATGATGTCGATCTTTTCGCCGCCCAGCTCCTCGACGATCTTTTCCACGCGGGAACCGTGGGCGCCGATGCAGGCGCCCTGGGCGTCCACATTGGGGTCGTGGCTGTAGACGGCCATCTTGGTGCGGGCGCCGGCCTCGCGGGCGATGGCCTTGATCTCGACGGTGCCGTCGTAGATCTCCGGCACCTCCAGCTCAAACATCCGCTTGACCAGGCCGGGATGGGTGCGGCTGATGGTGATGCGGGGGCCGCGCTCGGTGGAGATGACGTCCACCACGTAGACCTGCAGGATCTGGCCCTCGGTGTAGGTCTCGCCGGGGACCTGCTCGTTGCGGGGCAGCACGGCGCTGCCGCCCTTGCCCAGGTCCAGCGTGACGTTGCCGCGCTCCGGGTCGATGGAGACGACGGTGGCGGAGATGATCTCGTGGGCGCGGGACTGCATCTCGCTGTACTGGGCGCTGCGCTCCGCCTCGCGGATGCCCTGGCGGATGACGTGCTTGGCGGTCTGGGCGGCGATGCGGCCGAACTCCTTGGTCTTTAAGGGGGTCAAAAACTTCTGGCCGATCTGGTAGCTTTTGCGCACCCGCTGGGCGTCCTCCAGGCTAACCTGGGTGTAGGGGTTCTCGACCTCCTCGACGATCTCCTGCGCCAGCGTGGCACGGAAGGCGCCGATGGAGGGGTCGATGTCAACGATGACGTTGTCGTCCTCGACGTTATAGTCCTTCTTGACGGCGATGACGATGGCGGCCTTGATCTTTTCGATCAGGTAATCCTCCGGCAGGCCGCGCTCCTTTTCCAGCGCGGCAAGGGCCTCGAAGAACTCGTTGTTCGTGGATGCAGTAGCCATTTTTACGGTTTCCTCCCAAAATAAAGTTCAGGTTTCTCCTGATGGTTTCTCAAAGCGGATGGCCCGTCTGCAAGGGCGGCGGCCGCCGCGGTGTTCCTACTGTTATCGTATGCGCGGCGGGCGCGGGACAGGCCGGGTCAGAACAGATCCTCGTCGTCGCAGAGCTTGACGTAGCTGGCGGCTTCCAGCGGGAAGGCGACGGGGCCGTCCGGCGCAGCCAGCGTGACGATGCCGTCCTGCAGGCCTTCCAGCAGGCCGGAGACCTCGCGCCGGCCCTGGCTGTCCGGGCGGTAAAGATGGGCCAGGCATTTTTGGCCTTTCAGCGCCTGGTAGTGTTCCGGGCGGGTCAGGCGGCGGCCCAGGCCGGGGCTGCCCACTTCCAGATAATAGCTTTGCTGGATGGGGTCGGCCTCGTCCAAAATGGGGTCGATGGCGCGGGAGACCGCCTCGCAGGTATCGGTGTCCAGCGGGGTGTCCCGGTCGATCAGCACGCGCAGGAACCAGTCCGGCCCTTCCTTTTCAAAACGGACGTCCCACAGCTGAAGGCCCATGCCCTCCACCGTGGGGCGGACCAGACGCTCCACCGCAGCGGCCGCGCCGCCGGTCCCCTGTGCCTTTTCGGCTTTGCCCATCAAACAGCCCCCTATCACAAAAAGAAAGCGGACCTTGGCGGCCCACTTCCAAAAATCAATCATCGAACACTAGGAATATACCACACACCTGCAAAAAAAGCAAGCCTTTTTGCCCATTTTAGGGCCAAAATCGGGCGTTTGGGGGCAATTTTCACGGTGTTTGCCCCACCGGAACCGCCCCGGCGCGCAAATAAAGCGGCAAACCGGAGCGCGGCGGGCGGCGCGCAAACATGGATAAAGATCGTAAAAATTGCAAAAACCCTGCGGGAGGGCGGCCTGCCTGTAACATTTTTGATGCATCCGTCGTTTATAGTAACAGAAAGACAAAAACCGGCGCGGCGGGGCGGCACAGCCCCCGCGCAGCCGGGCCGGGCGCACGGCGAAAGCGGAACGCGCGCCCATTCTATTCATCTTCTTCCGGGAAGGCGGTGTTTTTATGAAACAGACCAGACGGCTGGGGTTCCTCCCCGCATTGCTGATCGCAGCGCTGCTGCTGGCGGCATGCATCCTGCTGGCCGGGCTGAGCGCCGGGCGGCAGGCACCCGGCAGCCGGCCCC
>DSLFR04102__coassemble_894_pt1 | contig 20238 bp, 17 predicted proteins | sample DSLFR04102__metabat2_low_PE_018 | metagenome-assembled genome bin DSLFR04102 | reverse complement strand
CCGGTGCCGGAGGCATACATGCCGCCCTCCCGCTGGGGGGTCAGGTATTGCAGGCTGTCCGCCGTTTCAGCGGCGGACGGAGCGGGGGCGGCCGACGGCACGGCGGTGCCGGAAGGCGCGGCCCCCGGCCCGGCGCAGGCGGACAGCAGCAGGCAGGCGGACAGCGCAAGGGCGGGGCGGAACAGGCGGCGTTTCATGGCGGGCACTTCCTTTCTTTCGATCCTGCTTTTATGGTAGCCCGCGCTTTTTTCAAAGGTGTATCAAACGGCCGGATGCAAAAGACCCCGCGGTCGTGGACCGCGGGGTCTTTTTTTGCGTATCGATCCTTCTTTTGCCGGGCGCAGTTCTCAGCGGCACAGCCACACCGCCAGCGCGACCTGGCAGGCCAGGATCAGCGGCATGCCCACTGCAAAGTACCAGTGCCGGGTCTTGTGGCGGAACAGATACATGCCCGCCCAGCACCCCGCCGCACCGCCCAGCAGCGCGGCCAGAAACAGCACCTTTTCCGGCACGCGGCGGCGGGCACGGCGGGCGCAGTGCTTGTCCCAGCCCATCAGGGCCAGGCCGGCCAGGTTGGCGGCCGCCAGCCACACGGCCGGCAGCGCGGGGAAATACGGCATGGGCTGTGCCCCTCCTTTCAGGCACCGCGGCGGCAGGGCACGCCGCGGCTTACTGCACGCCGGCTTTTGCTTTTTGCTCCTGCTTCCACTTTTTGACCATGCCGCCGAACACGATGCCGAACATCGTGCAGGTGGTGATGACGGCCAGCGTGTCCGCCGCCGGCTCGGCCAGGAACACCGCCGTGTCCTGCGCGATGGGCAGCACCCGCGGCAGCAGGAAGATCAGCGGCACCAGCAGGATGATCTTGCGCAGCACCGCCAAAAACAGGCTGATGCCCGCCTTGCCCAGCGCCACAAAGGTCTGCTGGCAGGCGATCTGCGCGCCGAACAGCAGGCTGGCCGCCATATAGATGCGCAGCGCGCTGCGGGTGTACACGCCCAGCGTGCCGTCCGCCGGCGTAAAGATGCCGATGACCAGCTGGGGCGCAAATTCGCAGATGGCCCACAGAGCGGTGGCGTAGGTCAGGCAGGAGATCAGCAGGATGCGGAAGGCCTTGACCACCCGGTCCATCTTGCCGGCACCGAAGTTGAAGCTGGTGATGGGCTGCGCGCCCTGGGTCAGGCCCTGCAGCGGCAGCATGGCAAACTGCATCACGCTGGACAGAATGGTCATGGCGCCCACGGCGATGTCCCCGCCGTAGATCTGCAGCTGGGTGTTGAAGCAGATGGAGATAACGCTCTCGGTCAGCTGCATCACAAAGGGCGAAAGCCCCAGCGCGATGCTGGGCCACAAGATCTTGCCCACCAGGCGCAGGTTGGACGCCTTCAGCCGCAGATAGCTGCGCTTGGAGCACAAGAACCACACGGTGAACGCTGCCGACACCGCCTGGGAGATGATGGTGGCCAGCGCCGCGCCGGCCACGCCCATGTCAAAGCCAAACATCAGGATGGGGTCCAGGATGATGTTGAGCACCGCGCCGATGACCACCGTCAGCATGCCCACCATGGTGTAGCCCTGGGCGTTGATGAAGGCGTTGAGGCCCAGCGACGCCTGCACAAAGATGGTGCCCACCAGATAGATGCTGAAATACTGCCAGGCATAGCCGATGGTGTCCGCCGACGCGCCGAACAGTCCCAGCAGCTGGTAGCCGAAGGCAAAGAACACCGCCGTAAGCGCCACGCCCACCACGACCAGGGCGGTGGCGCAGTTGCCCAGGATCTTTTCGGCGGTCTCCTTGTCGCCGCGGCCCAGGAAGATGGACGCGCGCGGCGCGCCGCCCATGGACACCAGCGCAGCAAAGGCCGAGATGGCGGTGATCAGCGGGAAGCAGACGCCCACGCCGGTCAGCGCGGTCTCGCCGATCTCCGGCAGGTGGCCGATGTACATGCGGTCCACCATGTTGTACAACACGTTGATGACCTGCGCCACGATGGCCGGCACGGCCAGCTTGAACAAAAGCCGGCCGACGCTGCCGCTGCCCAGGTCGGCGCCGCCCTGGGCGGCAGGGATGTTTTTCTGCTGCATGGTTTGAGGGTCCCTCCTTGTTTTTGGACGGGCCGCCGGGGCGGCCGAATACCGGATCGTATCCGATAAATCAAACGTGCCGTATTCGTGCCGGGGATTTTCGGATGCTCCCTGACACAAAAGCCGCCCGCCGGAACGCGATGGTCGTCCGGGCGGGCGGCTTTTGTTTGGGGGATACTCGGATCAGGCAGAAATGCCGGGGACAGGGGCCTGCTTTCAGCGGGCGCTGCGGGCGTCGCGGTCGGCCTCGGTCTCCTGGGCGATGTAGATGGGGCGGTGCTTGACCTCCAGGTAGGTCTTGGACAGATACTCGCCCACAATGCCCAGGCAGAACAGCTGCAGGCCGCTGCACAAAAGCAGGATGCAGATCATGCTGGGCCAGCCGGAAGTGGGGTCGCCGAACAGCAGCGCCCGCACCGCCACAAAGATGATGCCGCAGAACGCCGCGAAGCAGAACACCACGCCCACCAGCGCCGCAAACACCAGCGGCGCGGTGGAAAAGCCGACGATTCCCTCGATGGAATATTTGAACAGGCTCCAGAAATTCCACTTGGTCTGGCCGGCCACCCGCTCGACGTTTTCGTAGTCGAACCACTTGGTGCGGAAGCCCACCCAGCTGAAAATACCCTTGGAAAAGCGGTTGTACTCGGCCAACCGCAGCACCGCGTCGGTCATGCGGCGGCTCATCAGGCGGAAATCCCGCGCGCCGTCCACGATCTCGGTGTCGCCCAGCTTGTTGATGATCTGGTAGAACTTGCGGGCAAACCAGCTGCGCACCGGCGGCTCGCCCTTGCGGGTGGTGCGGCGGGTGGCGGCGCAGTCCCAGTCGCCGGTCAGCAGCGTGTCCAGCATTTGGGGCAGAAGGGCGGGCGGGTCCTGCAGGTCGGCGTCCAGCGTGGCCACATAGTCGCCTTTGGCAGCCTGCAGGCCGGCGTAAATGCCCGCCTCCTTGCCGAAATTGCGGCTGAAGGAGACATACCGCACCCGCGGGTCGGCGTCGTGCAGCTGCCTGGCCACCCGCAGGGTGCCGTCCTTGGAGCCGTCGTCCACAAAAATAAATTCAAAGTCGGCGCCGTGGCTTTCTTTCATCTGCGCCGCAACGCGGGAAGCCTCCTTGTAAAAAAGGGGCATGGCTTCCTCCTCGTTATAACAGGGCACCACCAGACTGATCAGCATATGGGCCCTCCTTCCCTGCCGTAGTTTCGCCGGGCACATTCATCCCGGCGGCATATCGCATACAATTGCATATAGTGGTATTATACCGCCTTTGCCGGGGCATGGCAAGGGCGGCCGGGCTTATCCGCCCAGCGCAAAAACGACCGGCGGAAATTCTAAAAGCTGCCCCCGCATCGCCGCGTCCGCCGCCCACAATACGCCAAAGATCACCGGCTGGTGCAGCATGTAGACCAGTAGCGTGCGGCTGCCCACCGCGCACAGCGGGCGCAGCGCCGCCGGGCTTTGCCCGGCGTGGGCGGCGGCCCGGTTTCCCAGCAGTTTCCAGGCGTAAAAGCCGCACCAGAACAAAAACACCCAGGGCAGGATCGGGAAATAATCCGCCGAGGAAAACCGCGTCAGGTCGGGCAGGCCCAGCCAGAACAGGTTAGCGCTGTACAAGCTTTGCGGCAGGGCGGCCAGGTGCAGCCCCTCAAAGCCCAAAAAGCCGTAGGGCAGCTGGTTGGTCACAAAAAACAGCGCCGCGCTGCCCGCCAGGCCGGCCCACGCGGGGACCCTGCCCAGCAGCGGGCGCAAAAGCCAGGTCAGCAGCACCGCACAGGCGTTCAGGTGCAGCACGCCGAACAGGATCAGCTCCGACGGCATGGCAACGGCGGTGACCGCCGTCAGCACCAGGGCGCAGCCGGCCACGATCAGGCCGTTTTTCCAGGGCCTGCGCGCCATCGAAAAGCTGAACCCGGACAGCAGGATAAAGCTCCAGCAGATGTACTGCTGCCACACATGGCAGCCCGGCGCGCCGATGTCGTACCAGCTGCTGCCGTGCCCGAACACATACACCCAGTCGTACATGCCATGGTAGACCAGCATGTTCAAAAGCGCCAGCCCCCGCAGCGCATCCACCTGCCAGATGCGCCGGCCCCCCTGCTTTTCCATCGCTCCACTCCCCTTTTCGGCGGGGCATCGCCGCCAGTCTCTGCCTACCATGATACCACCCTGCCCCCGCAAAGTCGAGGGGGCAAAGCACGCCATTTGCCACCCATGCAGATTTTACCGGGATTTTGTTGCAATGCGCCGCAAAATCGGATACAATCGTGGGTAGATATGGGAAAATGCGGCGCCTTTGCAGGGCGCGGGCGGCAGGCGGCCGCCCCAAACAGAGGGAGAGTGGGCAGACCATGCAGGATATCCGTGTGCTGGGGCTGGACCTGGACGGGACGGTGTTCGACGACCAAAAGCGCATCTCGCCGCGCACCATGGCGGCCATGCGGGCGGCCATCGACCGGGGCGTGACGGTGCTGCCGGCCACCGGCCGGCCGGTGAGCGGCGTGCCGCAGGAGTTTTTGCAGCTGCCCGGCGTGCGCTATGCGCTGACCTCCAACGGCGCCACCGTCACCGAGCTGGCCACCGGCCGCCGCATCGTGGAGCTGACCTTTGACGCGGACCTTGCCATGCAGGTCTACGACATCGTGCGCGGGTTCGACAGCGCGCTGAGCATTTTTATCGACGGCAGATCCTACACCACGGCGGACAACCTGGACAAAATGGTGGAGTTTTCGCCGCCGGAGCTGCGCCCCTACCTGCGGGACAGCCGCATCCCGGTGCAGGATATGCACGCTCTGATGCGCCGGCACGCCCGCGGCATTGAGAAATTCAGCATCCTGTACCCGGACTATGCCACCCGCGACGCCGCCCGCGCGGCGGTGCTGGCCGCCTGCCGGGTGGAGGCCACCGCCAGCCTGGGCGCCAACCTGGAGCTGAACGCCCCCGGCGTGACCAAGGGCCGGGCGCTGGTGGCCCTGGCCGAAACGCTGGGCTATACCCGTGAAAACGTGATGGCCTGCGGGGACTCGGACAATGACCTGGCCATGATCCGCATGGCGGGGCTGGGGGTGGCCATGGGCAACGCCCAGCCGGAGGTGCTGGCCGCCGCCGACGCCGTGACCGGCGACAACAACCACGACGGCGTGGCCCAGGCCATCGAAAAGTATATTCTGCAAGGCGCCGGGAGCGGGGCCGAGCGTTATTAAAAGGAGAATTACAAATGGCATGGACAAATGTTCTGGTCGGCCAGTCGGGCGGCCCCACCGCCGTCATCAATGCAAGCCTGGCCGGCGTGTATGAGAGCGCCAAGGCGTTTGGCGCGGCGCATGTTTACGGCATGCAGTACGGCATCGAGGGCCTGCTGGAGGGCCGCATCGTGGACCTGGACGATCATTTCGCCGACAAGATGCAGATCGAGCTGCTCAAGCGCACGCCGTCCAGCTTTTTGGGCAGCTGCCGCTACAAGCTGCCCGACCCTGACGTGGACGACCGCCCCTTCCGCCAGCTGTTCGCCCTGTTTGAGCGGCACGCCATCGGCGCGGTGTTCTACATCGGCGGCAACGACAGCATGGACACCATCGCCAAGCTGGCCCGCTACGGCGCGGCGGCAAACAGCCCGGTGCGGTTCATCGGCGTGCCCAAGACCATCGACAACGATCTGACGCTGACCGACCACACCCCCGGCTACGGCAGCGCCGCCAAATATGTGGCGACGATCCTGAAAGAGGTCATCTGCGATTCCAGCGTCTACAACATCCGCAGCGTGACGGTGGCCGAGATCATGGGCCGCAACGCCGGCTGGCTGACCGCCGCGGCCGCCCTGGCCAAGGGCGCCGACTGCGACGGCCCCGACCTGATCCTGCTGCCGGAGCGCCGCTTTGACGAGGCCGCCTTCCTGAGCAAGGTGGCCGAGCTGGAGCGCACCCGGCACAACGTCATCATTGCCGTCAGCGAGGGCGTGCGCAACGCCGACGGCGTTTTCCTGTGCGATCTGGTCTCCACGGCCGGCCAGCTGGACGCCTTCGGCCACAAGGCCATCCTGTCCGGCACCAGCCGTTATCTGGCCGAGCTGATCCGGGTGCGGCTGGGCTGCAAGACCCGCGCCATCGAGTTTTCCACCCTGCAGCGGTGCGCCAGCCACCTGGCCAGCCGCACCGACGTGACCGAGGCCTACCAGGTGGGCGGCGCCGCGGTGGAGGCCGCTTACAACGGCGAGACCGGCCGCATGGCCGCCATCCGCCGCGTGTCTGACCAGCCCTACCGCATCACCACCGAGATGGTGGACGTGACCGCCGTGGCCAACCAGGAAAAGCGGGTGCCGCTGGACTGGATCACCCCCGACGGCATGCAGGTCACCGACGCTTTCGAGCGTTACGCCCGCCCGCTGATCCAGGCCGAGCTGACGCCCATCTACATCAACGGCGTGCCCCGCCATATCCACCTGGAGGAGCCCGCGCAGTAACCGCGCCTTGTTTGGGGCTGTTGCCCCTTTTGCGCGTGTCGAGTTTCTCGGCACGCCAAAGCCGCCTGCCCCGCGCAGGCGGCTTTTTTGTTTGGCGGCACCGCAATTTTTGCAATGCCGTCCCCTGTCTTTTTGCGAAAATTTTCACACCCGGTTGTTCCGCATTGCGGAACCCTCTCCCCTGCTGTGTGCCGTTCTTCCGGCGCCACTGTTCCGCAATGCGGAACAGTGGCGCCCGTTTGGCGGCAAATGTGTCCGCAACAACTGCAATTTGCAAAATCGGCCGGTTATGATACACTAAATACAACGAAACAGCGCGGAGCTTCCCGCACGGGGAAACCGCGCCCACTGCGACGACCGAATCAGACAAGGGAGGATGTATCCATGGCAAAAAATGCGATCGTGGGCCAGTCCGGCGGCCCGACTTCCGTCATCAACGCAAGCCTGGCGGGCGTGTATGAAAGCGCCAAGCGCCGCGGGGCCGGCAAGGTCTACGGCATGATGCACGGCGTGGCGGGCCTTTTGGAGCGCCGCGTCACCGACCTGGACGAGCACCTGAAAACCGCCATGGACATCGAGCTGCTCAAGCGCACGCCGTCCAGCTACCTGGGCAGCTGCCGCTACAAACTGCCCGACTGGCACACGCCGGAGGGCGAGGCCGTCTACGTCAAGCTGTTCGACATTTTGAAAGAGCTGGACATCGGCTACTTCTTCTACATCGGCGGCAACGACAGCATGGACACCATCGGAAAGCTGGCGGACTACGGCCAGCATGTGGGCAGCGAGATCCGCTTTATGGGCGTGCCCAAGACCATCGACAACGACCTGATGGTCACCGACCACACCCCCGGCTACGGCAGCGCCGCCAAGTACATCGGCGTGGTGATGAAAGAGATCATCCGCGACGCCACCGTTTACGGCACCAAGTATGTGACCATCGTCGAGATCATGGGCCGCAACGCCGGCTGGCTGACCGCCGCGGCCGCCCTGGCCCGCGCCGAGGACTGCGAGGGCGTGGACATGATCTGCCTGCCGGAGATCCCCTTCAACGTCGACCACTTCATCGAGAAGGTGGAGCGGATGCAGGCCAAAAAGCCCAGCATCGTCATTGCGGTGTCCGAGGGCGTCAAGCTGGAGGACGGCCGCTATGTCTGCGAGCTGGCCGACGACGTCCACGCGGTGGACGCTTTCGGCCACAAGACGCTGACCGGCACCGCCCGCTTCCTGGCCAACACCGTGGCCCGCCGGCTGGACACCAAGACCCGCTGCATCGAGCTTTCGACGCTGCAGCGGTGCGCCGGCCATCTGACCAGCCGCACCGATATCACCGAGGCCTACCAGGTGGGCGGCGCCGCCGCCAAGGCCGCGTTTGAGGGCCACACCGGCGAGATGGTGGCGCTCAAGCGCATCTCCAACGCGCCCTACCAGTGCACCACCGAGCTGCACCCCATCAGCGAGGTTGCCAACCTGGAGAAGAAGGTCCCGCTGGAATGGATCAACGCCGACCACACCGACATGATGCCGGAGTTTTTGGCCTACGCCATGCCGCTGATCCAGGCCGAGCTGACCCCCATCTATGTGGAGGGCCTGCCCCACCACATCTACCTGCCGGAATGATCCGGCCGGCGGCGCGGGACGCCCCGCTTTCCGCCGCAGTTTTGCCATCCTCTGCCTCTCAAGGTTAAGCCTAACAGCAACCCACCAGGCCCCGGACCTGCTTTGCGCAGGTTCGGGGCCTGGTGGGTTTTAGGGGGAGGATCTGCGGCCCGCCCCGCTGGCTGCATGGCGGGCGCGGCCTTTGGCGCGCAGGGGCCCGCCCCAAAAGGCCGCCCGCGGGTGCCTGCGCACCCGGCTTACGGCAAAAAGAGCCGGGGCCCTGCCCTGTCATTGCAGGAGAAGGCCCCGGCCAAACGATCGGCTTTGCGTGCTGCCCTGACCGGTCACTTGGAGGCCGGTTTTGCGGACGGATCGGCGGACGGGTGGCAGAGCCCCGCGCCGGGGCAGCCGGAACAGCTGCCGCCGCAGCTGCAGCCGCCGCCCCTGTGGCGGACGCGGTCATAGATGCCCTTGCCGATGATATATCCCACGGCGCCGAAGATCAGCGCGGCAATAACGATCGTAGCGATCATGGCGGGAACTCCTTTCCTGTCAGTGTGACATTTGCCAAAGTTTTATTTGGCGGCGGCCGCCATACGGCTGGCCTTCAGGCTGCTGCCGGTTTTGTCCTCGTAGGGGTTTTTGCGCAGCAGCAGGTAGAGCAGGCCGGCCAGCACGGCCAGCGCCGCGATGGTGCCCAGGCCAAAGCTGACCTCGCCGGTGATCAGGCCGCCGAACTGGTAGACCATCAGCGAAGCGGCATAGGCGAACACGCACATATAGCCGATGGCAAAGGCGGTCCACTTGGGGTTGTTCATCTCCCGCTTGATGGCGCCCATGGCCGCAAAGCAGGGGGCGCACAGCAGGTTGAAGATCATAAAGCTGTAAGCGGTCAGCGCGGTAAAGTGGGTGGGGATCAGGCCCCAGATCTCCTCGCCGTTTTCCGAGATCTCGCCGGCGTAGCCGAACAGCACGGCGAAGGTGGAGACGACGTTCTCCTTGGCGATCAGGCCGGTGACGGTGGCAACGGTGGCCTGCCAGGTGCCAAAGCCCAGCGGGGCAAAGACAAAGCTGACCGCGCCGCCGATGGCAGCCAGCAGGCTGGTGTTGTTATCCTCCACCATGCCAAAGGCGCCGTCGGTGAAGCCGAAGCTCTGCAGGAACCACAGCACAACGGTGGATGCCAGGATGACGGTGCCCGCCCGCTTGATGAAGGACCAGCCGCGCTCCCAGGTGGCGCGCAGCACGTTGCCCCAGGCGGGGATGTGGTAGGCGGGCAGCTCCATGACAAAGGGGGCCGGGTCGCCGGCAAACAATTTGGTCTTTTTCAGCATGATGCCGGAAAGGATGATGGCCGCCACGCCGATGAAGTAGGCGGACACCGCCACCAGCGTGCTGCCGCCGAAGATGGCGCCTGCAAACAGGCCGATGATGGGCATCTTTGCGCCGCAGGGGATGAAGCAGGTGGTCATGATGGTCATCTTGCGGTCGCGGTCATTCTCGATGGTGCGGGAGGCCATGACGCCGGGCACGCCGCAGCCGGTGCCCACCAGCATGGGGATAAAGCTCTTGCCGGACAGGCCGAACTTGCGGAAGATGCGGTCCATGATGAAGGCGATGCGGGACATATAGCCCACGTCCTCCAGGATGGACAGCAGGAAGAACAGCACCAGCATCTGGGGCACAAAGCCCAGCACCGCGCCCACGCCGGCCACGATGCCGTCGTTGATCAGGCCCACCAGCCAGTCGGCGCAGCCGATGGATGTCAAAAAGCCTTCCACCGCCGGGGGAACGATCTCGCCGAAGAGCACATCGTTGGTCCAGTCGGTGGCCATGGTGCCGATGGAGACGGGGGTCCCGCCCATGGCGATGGCGTAGACCGCCGCCATGACCAGCACAAAAATGGGCAGCGCGGCGATGCGGTTGGTGACCACCCGGTCGATCTTGTCGGAGGTGGTCAGCGCATGGACGGCCCGCTTTTTGCTGACCGACTTTGCCACCACGCCGGCGATGTAGGTGTACCGCTGGTTGGTGATGATGCTCTCGGCGTCGTCGTCCAGCTCCTTCTCGCAGTCGGCGATGTGCTGGTCAATGTGCCGGAGCAGGTCGGCGGGCAGGGCCAGCTGGGCCTGCACCTTCTCGTCCCGCTCAAACAGCTTGATGGCGTACCAGCGCAGCAGCCCGGCGTCCACCTTGTCCGAGATGGACTCCTCGATATGGGCGACGGCGTGCTCAACGCTGCCGGTAAAGACGTGGGGCAGCTCCGTGGTGCGGGGCTGGCCGGCCAGGCGGATGGCGGCCTCGGCGGCCTCCAGGCAGCCCTCGCCCTTCAGCGCGCTGATGGTGTGGACCTCGCAGCCCAGGGCGGCGCCCAGCTTTTTGATGTCGATCTTGTCGCCGTTTTTGCGCACCAGGTCGATCATGTTGACCGCCATCACCACCGGGATGCCCAGCTCGATCAGCTGGGTGGTCAGGTAGAGGTTGCGCTCGATGTTGGTGCCGTCGATGATGTTCAGGATGACGTCGGGCTTCTCGGTGACCAGGTAGCTGCGGGCCACCACCTCCTCCAGCGTGTAGGGGGACAGCGAGTAGATGCCCGGCAGGTCCTGGATGACCACGTCGTCATGGCCTTTCAGCCGGCCTTCCTTCTTCTCGACGGTGACGCCCGGCCAGTTGCCCACATACTGGTTGGAGCCGGTCAGGTGGTTGAACAGGGTGGTCTTGCCGCTGTTGGGGTTGCCGGCAAGTGCAATTTTGATTGGCATGACAAATTCCTCCGTAATCCAATGCAGCTCTGCTGCGCAGACTGTCGAAAAAGTTTAAAATCGTCGCTGTCGGCGGACATGCGCCGACGACAGCGACACCGACAGGGAAATTTTGCGGCAAATTGTGTGCGAGGAGCATGGCGACGAGTGCGCGATTTGCCGTAAAATTTTGTCGAAGGGGATTCCAAAGGGGGAAACAGACGCGGTAGGCAAAGCCGTGCGCGGCTGTTGCCTCCTTTGCAGCGTGTCGAGTTTCTCGACACGCTGGGCAGCTCTGCTGCGCTCAAACCAGTTCGATCATCTCGGCGTCAGCTTTGCGGACGGACAGCTCGTACCCGCGCACGGTCAGCTCCATCGGGTCGCCCAGCGGGGCCACCTTCTGCACTTTCAGCACCGTGCCCTTGGTGATGCCCATGTCCATGATGCGCCGCTTGACCGGGCCTTCGCCGTGCAGGCGCGCCACGGTGACCACATCGCCCACTTTGGCGTCTTTGAGTGTTTTCATCACAAATTCCTCCTTTTCTGATTGCCGTGCGCCAGCCGCGCCGGCGGTCAGATCATCACGCGGTTGGCCATCTGGCGGTCCAGCGCCACGCGGCAGTCCTTGACCTGCAAGATCAGGCTGCCGCCCAGCTCATTGACCACAGTGACCTCGGTATCCACAACAAAGCCCAGCTCCGCCAAATGCTGGCGGACCTCGTCCTTGCCGGTGATCTTGCGGATGGTTACGGTTTCGCCCGGTTTTGCCATCGAAAGCGGCATCATGCGGGGCGCCTCCTTTCCCTTTGCGGGGCTGGCCGGTGCGCCGGGCGTTTGCCGCCCTTGCCGGGATCTGCCAGCCGGTTTCGTACACCATGCAGTTTAACACCGCTAACGCACGTTGTCAATAGCTAACCCGCAATTTAGTTTGTTTTGGCTAATTCACGCAAAGTGCTGCGGTGGAAGGGCCGGCATTTTGGCAGACCCGCCGGGCATCGGGGCCCCCTCTGCCGGCCCCTTGCGGCGGCAGATCTTGACCGGCTCCGCCCAGGTCTGCCCCGGTTTCCCATAAATTTACAGATTCTTTACCCGGCTTTTTGGCCCTGCAGGGCGCAAAAAGCGGCCGCCGGCGGGGCAATTTCCACCAACTCTGGCCATTGCCGCGCCGCAAACCGCAATATATTGTGGTTTTATTGCCATACAGGCGGAAGATATTGACTTTTCGGTCGGACTATGTTAAAATGCTGTCAATCTGGAACGGCAAACGCTGTTCCGCCCCGTTTTGCCGGCAGACGGCGCCGGGGCGGGGCGGCAGACCGCCAAGTCCGGCAGATGCGCAGCGCGCGATGCGAGGCATGACCGGCGCCGTCTCCAGCTGCCGCCATCCCCCAGGGACCCGCAATCAGGAGGTGCTGTTATGGGAATGGATACCTGGATCTGGCTGATCCTTTGCATTGTGTTTATCGTGGCCGAGGCGGCCACCACCGCGCTGATCTCGGTATGGTTTGCGGTGGGCGCGGCCGCCGCACTGGTGGCAAGCATCTTTACCAACTCGCCGGTGGTGCAGTTTGTGGTGTTTGCGCTGGTGTCGGCCGTAACGCTGGCCGTCATGGTGCCCACGCTGGTCAAGCGGCGGGCCAGCAAAAAGCCGCCCGTCACCAACGGCTCCCAGCTGACGGTGGGCAAGCGGGGCGTGGTGCTCAAGGCCATTGTGCCCGGCAGCATCGGCCGCGTGCGGGTGGACGGGCTGGACTGGCAGGCCACGGCGGACAGCCCCCTGCCGGAAGGCGCCCCCTGCCAGGTCACCGCCGCCGAGGGCGCCGTGCTGACCGTGGCCGCCGTGGAACCCGCCAAAGCCTGACCCCCCGCCCTGCCGGGGGCGTTGGCAGATATCCCCCGCAAACAAAACCGCGCCGGGAACTGCCCGGCGCCGCTTCGTATCAATAACCAAAAGGAGGAATGTTGTATGTGGCTTATCATTGTTGGCATCCTGATCTTGCTTGTCCTGGTCGTTCTGATCCGCTGCATCGTCATCGTGCCCCAGTCCAACGCCTTTGTGGTGGAACGGCTGGGCGTGTACAAGACCACCTGGGAGGCTGGCCTGCACCTGAAGATCCCCTTTATTGAGCGGGTCGCCCGCCGGGTATCGCTGAAGGAAGAAGTGGCCGATTTCACCCCGCAGCCGGTCATCACCCGCGACAATGTCACCATGATGATCGACACCGTGGTGTTCTTCCAGGTGTTTGACGCCAAGGCCTACGCCTACGGCGTCAACCGCCCCATCCAGGCCATCGAGAACCTGTCCGCCACCACGCTGCGCGACATCATCGGCAGCATGTCGCTGGACGAGACGCTGACCAGCCGCGACGCCATCAACACCAAGATCACCGCCACGCTGGACGAGGCCACCGACCGCTGGGGCATCAAGGTCAACCGCATTGAGCTGAAAAACATCGAGCCGCCGGCCGAGATCCGCCAGGCCATGGAAAAGCAGATGAAGGCCGACCGCGAGAAGCGCGCCAACATCCTGCTGGCCGAGGGCGAAAAGCAGGCCGCCATCACCCGCGCCGAGGGCGAGAAGGAGTCCGCCATCCTGCGGGCCGAGGCCGTCAAGCAGCAGCGCATCCGCGAGGCCGAGGGCGAAGCCCAGGCCCTGCTGCTGGTGCAGAAAGCCCAGGCTGACTCCATCCGGCTGATCAACGAGGCCGCGCCCACCCAGAACATGCTGGCCCTGCGCAGCATGGAAGCCATGGAAAAGGTGGCCGACGGCAAGGCCACCAAGATCATCGTGCCGTCCGAGATGCAGAACCTGGCCGCCACCGTGGCAGCCATCCAGGGCATCGCCGGCGGCGCCCCCGCCGCGCCCGGCAAGTAAACGCCCGGCCGCACAGCCACCCCTAAAGCCAAGCGCCCCCTTCCCGCACCGGCAGCTGCCGGCCCCGCGGGAAGGGGGCGCTTTTGTTGTTGGGTAACCTATCCGGGGATCCCCGACACCGTCTCGTTCTGCGGGGGCATTTCCGCGCAGTCTCCGGCCTGCCGGTTCAGTCCCCGTCAAAGTTCAGTTCCAGCCGCTTGCCGTCAAAGCCGGCCTCGGCGGCGGGGAAGGCGGCCTGCGCGGCGGCCAGGCCCTCGGCCGGGTCGGTGACGGCGGCGCTGTAATGGGTCAGCCACAGCCGGCGCACCCCCGCCGCCGCGGCCAGGCGGCCGGCTTCGGGGCAGGTGGCGTGGCCGTATTCCCTGGCCTTGTCCCGGAAATCGTCGGTGGGGTAGGTGGAATCCATGCACAGCAGATCAGCGTCCTGTGCGGCCTGCTCCAGCGGGCCGCAGGGGCGGGTGTCGGCGGCATAGACCACCTTCAGTCCGCGGCGGGGCGGCCCCAATACCTGCTGCGGCCGAAACCCGCCCGCCGGCTGCCCGCTTTGCAGCGTGCGCCACAGCCGCACCGGGATGCCCAGTGCTCTGGCCCGGTCGGGGTCGAACCGCCCGGCGCGGGGCAGCGTGAAGGCATACCCGCAGCAGGGGGCGCGGTGGCGCAGCGGGAACGCCTGCACCGTGCCGCCCAGCACCGGCAGCGGCCCGGCCTTTGCGGCGTCCTCGGCCAGCTGCAGCGCAAAGGGCAGCGGCCCGGCCACGCACAAAAACGCCTGCACCAGCCGGGCCAGCCCCGGCGGGCCGGCCAGCAGCAGCGGCCGGGTGCGGCCCTGGGCGGCCATCGTCTGCCACAGGCCCGGCAGGCCGAAGATATGGTCGCCGTGGTAGTGGGTCAGCAGCACCGCGTCGATCTTGCAGGTGCTGACGCCCCAGCGGCGGGCGGCGGTCTGGGTGCCCTCGCCGCAGTCGACCAGCAGGCTGCGCCCCCCTGCCGTGACGGCCAGGCTGGACAGGGCGCGGCCGGGCAGCGGCTGGGTGCCGCCGCACCCCAGCAGTGTGACAGTCAGCATGGCGGGGACCTCCTTTCGGGCAAAAACGGGGAAAACGACGCGGCCTGCTCGTTGTTATACATAAGCGCAGGCGGCGCGCCGGCTCTCTGCGGCCATTATACCATAGACCGGCCCGCGATGGTACCGTGCCGCGGGCCGCCCTGCACGAAATCTCCATCCTTCCACTTGCCAAAACCCGGCTTTGATGGTATGGTATGAATAGCGCAATATACCAAAAATTTCGCGCTGCATCGCGTGAAAACGGACGATAAACACAACGGAGGGTAGAAACCATGACAAAACGACACAACATATGGAGCCATTTCCGCCTGGCGGCCCTGCTGGCCGTGCTGGTGCTGGCACTGTGCGGGTGCAGCAGCGACGATGTTCGCCTGCCGGAGCGGGTGGACCTGTTCCGGGGCCAGCAGTTTGCGCTGGCGTCGGCGGTGGAGATCGAAGGCGCCCCCGACGCCGCCGACGTTCTGGCCGCCCTGGCCGCCGCCGACGCCCACGGCGTCACGGTGGACTTTGCCAGCGCCGACGAGAGCGTGGCCACGGTGGACGAGCTGGGCATCGTGCAGGGCGTCGCCCCCGGCGAGACCACCGTCACCGTGACCTGCGCGGCCTTCGGCTACACCGCCCGGGTGCAGGTGGCGGTGCTGGAGCCGGCGGCCGCCCTGACCGTCGCGCCCCAGCTGACGCTGGAGCCCAGCCAGACCGCCAGCCTGGCCGCCGCCGTGGAAAATGCCGACCCGGCCGGGCTGGTCTACACCGTCAGCGACGAAACGGTGGCCGCGGTGGACGAGGCCGGCAATGTGACCGCGCTGGCGCAGGGCCGGGCGGATATCACCGTGTCGCTGCCGGGCAGCAGCCTGACCGCCGTCTGCCGGCTGACGGTGGGCACGCCGGTGGAGAGCATCCAGCTTTCCCGCCCGGAGGCCAGCCTGACCGCCGGCCAGACGCTGACGCTGGCCGCCGCCACCGCCCCGGCGCAGGATGCCGCCGTGACCTGGCAGACCAGCGACCCCGCCGTTGCCACGGTGGAAAACGGCGTTGTCACCGCCCATGGCGCAGGCGCCGCCGTCATCACAGCGGCAGCGGACGGCTGTACCGCAGAGTGCGTACTTACCGTGACCGCCCCGGCCGCCGCCACAGCCGAGGCCGCCAGCACACCCGCCACCGCGGAAACGGCCACACCCGAAAGCGCCACGCCGGAGTCCGCTGCGCCGGCCACGCCGGAAACCGGCGCTACTGCCGAGACCGCCGGCATACCCGCCACACCGGAGTCCGCAGCCACCGCTGAGACAGCCGGTTCGCCCGCCACAGCGGAGAGCGCCACCGCCGAGACTGCCCTGCCCCGCAGGCAGGCATCGTCCGGGACCGCCACGCCGGAGTCCGCCGCCACCGCCGAGACAGCCGGCTCGCCCGCCACCTCGGAGACAGCCACAGGCGAGACCGCTCTGCCCTCCACAGCGGAGAGCGCCACCGGGGAAACCGCCGCGCCTGCCACGGCGGAGTCTGCCACCACAGAGAGTACCGGCACGCCGGAGAGCGGCGCTTCCGGCGGGGATGGCTCCTCCCCCACCCCGCAGGAGGAGCCTGCGCAGGACAGCGGCGGCTTTTTGGGCTGGCTGTCCGGCCTGTGGGACCGCCTGTTTGGCGGCTGAACCGGCGCCGCGGCCCCGCCGGCCCGCACACCTGCCAAAAATCAGCTGTTTCTTTTAGTAAAAACTGCTAAAACTGAACCGGGGCAGTCGAAAATTTCTGCGGCGTGTGTTACAATAAATGCAGTATGAACCTCCGTCTGCGCCGGTGTTCACGCGCCGGCCTGGCCCTCCTTCTGGGCCAGGGCGTACTGCCGCGGCGTGATGTGATACTCGGCCCGGAAGGCCCGGTAAAAGTTGGCGTAGTCGCCAAAGCCGCAGTGCTGGCAGACCTCGCTGGGGGCCAGGCCGCTGCCCAAAAGCTGCTTGGCGATCAGCAGCCGTTTTTGCAGGATGTACCGGTGCACCGTGGTGCCCACCTGCCGGTCAAACTTGCGCAGCAAGTGGTACTTGCTGATGAAAAACCGCTCCGACAGGTCGTCCAGCGTCAGCGGCTCGTTGTAATGCTCGTTGATGTACTCCACCACCTGGTCCACCACCCGGTCGCAGGTGCAGTCGGCCGGCTGGGCGGCCGCCTCGGCCACGGCGCGGTTCAGCGCCACCAGCAGCTCCACCAGGCAGCACTTGTCCAGCAGGTCGCTGCCATAGTCCTGCTGGCTGTGCAGCGCGCCCAGCTGCTCCAGCCGGCGGCGGAAGTCGGTGCTGACCTGGGGCGAGGGCCGCAGCAGGTTGCTGTGGCCCGGCACGGCGGTGTCAAAGCAGCGGGTCAGGCTGGTCTTTGCGCTGGACAGGCTTTCCAGGTAGCTGCGGGCCACCCACAGCACAATGCGCTCGTAGGGTTCGGCGTCGGTGGAGATGCGCGCCTGGTGCAGCTCCAGCGGGCTGATGAGCATAATGTCCCCCGGCCGCACCTGGTAGATGCGGTTTTCCACCGTGTAGGCCACCCGCCCGCGCAAAAGCAGGTAGACCTCGTAAAAATCATGGTGGTGCAGCGCCACCTCGTTCAAGTAGGTGCTGCGGTAACGGTAGACCTCAAAATCCGGCGCGATCATGTGCTGGCGCGAGGTAAAGTCCTGATAAATGCCGCCCATTGCGTTTGCATTCCTTTCCGTTTTCGGCGCGGTGCGCCGCTTGTCCGATACATATTATATAACACGACCGGGCAATTTTTACAAGGTATACGGCAATCTTGTCTATTTCCGTTGCAAAAATAGATTGGTATACTGGTATCGATGGGGCGGGGGAAAGTCCGCCCCGGCTTGTGGCTCAAGGGTTTTGGCACGCTTTTTCGGCGGGCCGGCCCTTTGGATAACGGGAGGCCCCGGCCCGCCGGCAGCCGCCCAAAAATTTGCAGAACAAGGAGAGATCTTGCCATGAAAATGAATGCCGCATCCCTGCAGGACAAGGCCGGCTGGCAGGCAGTCAACGTCACGCTGCCCCAGTTCGACCACGAAGCCATGACCGCCGCCACCAAGGAGCACCCCATCTGGGTCCACTTTGGCGCCGGCAACATCTTCCGCGGCTTTATCGCCGCATTGCAGCAGAAGCTGCTGAACGAGGGCCTGAGCGACAAGGGCATCATCGCCGCCGACACTTTCGACTACGACATCATCGACAAGATCTACACCCCCTTTGACAACCTGACCATGATGGTCACCCTGAACCCGGACGGCTCCACCAGCCGCGAGATCATCGGCAGCGTGGCCGAGGGCCTGCGCGCCGACAGCTCCGACGCCGCCATGATGGCCCGTTTCAAAGAGATCTTCACCGATCCCGGCCTGCAGATGATCTCCTTCACCATCACCGAGAAGGGCTACGCCCTCTACCGTCCCGACGGCAGCCTGATGCCGGTGGTCCAGGCCGATATGGACGAAGGCCCCGACCATGCCCGCCATGCCATGAGCATGGTGGCCGCCCTGCTGTTTGAGCGTTTCAAGGCAAACGGCACCCCGCTGGCCGTGGTCAGCATGGACAACTGCTCCCACAACGGCGAGAAGCTGCAGTCCAGCGTGATGACCGTGGCCAAGGCCTGGGCCGAGAAGGGCTTTGTGGGCCAGGATTTCATCGACTGGCTGAGCGACGAGACCAAGGTCAGCTTCCCCTGGTCGATGATCGACAAGATCACCCCGCGCCCCCACAAGATCGTGGAGGAGGCCCTGGCCAAGGACGGCATTGAGGACATGACCCCCATCGTCACCGGCAAGAACACCTTCATCGCCGCCTTTGTCAACGCCGAGCGCCCGCAGTACCTGGTGGTCGAGGACAAGTTCCCCAACGGCCGCCCGCCGCTGGAGAAGGCCGGCGTCTACATGACCGACCGCGACACCGTCAACAAGACCGAGCGCATGAAGGTCACCACCTGCCTGAACCCGCTGCACACCGCCATGAGCGTTTACGGCTGCATGCTGGGCTACACCCTGATCTGCGACGAGATGAAGGACGAGGACATCGTCGCCCTCATCAAGCGGCTGGGTTATCAGGAGGGCCTGCCCGTTGTGGTCGACCCGAAGATCCTGGACCCCAAGGCCTTCATCGACGAGGTCGTCACCCAGCGCCTGCCCAACCCCTTCATGCCCGACGCGCCGCAGCGCATCGCCACCGACACCTCACAGAAGGTGGGCATCCGCTTTGGCGAGACCATCAAGAGCTACATCGCCACCGGCCGCGACCTGAACACCCTGGTGTCCATCCCGCTGGCCATCGCGGGCTGGCTGCGCTACCTGCTGGCCGTGGACGACAAGGGCGAGGCCTTTGAGGTCAGCGCCGACCCGCTGAAGGACGACCTGCAGGCCAAGCTGGCCGGCATCGAGGCGGGCAAGCCGGAGACCTATACCGGGCAGCTCAAGCCCATCCTGGCCAACGCCTCCATCTTCGGCGTCGATTTGACCACCACCCCTCTGGCCGACAAGATCGAGAACTACTTTGTTGCTGAGCTGGCCGGCCCCGGCGCCGTGCGCAAGACGCTGCATGACGCGCTGAACTGAGGTCCAATGCAGGGAGACCGCCCGTCCGGCGGCTCCCGACGTGTGAGATACAACCCCCAACACCACTACATTTACAGGAGGAAACAGTATGCCAATGCAAATGGGATGGCGCTGGTATGGCGAGGGCAATGACCCCATCACGCTGGGCGACATCAAACAGATCCCCGGCGTGTCCACCATCGTCTGGGCGCTGCACGACAAAATGCCCGGTGAAGTCTGGGAAGTGGACGAGATCAAGAAGGTCGTCGACCAGATCGAGTCCTACGGCTTCAACGCCGACGTGGTCGAGAGCGTCAATGTCCACGACGACATCAAGATCGGCCTGCCCACCCGCGACGCGCTGATCGAAAACTACAAGCAGTGTATCCGCAACCTGTCGCAGTTCGGCGTCAAGGTCATCTGCTACAACTTCATGCCCATCTTTGACTGGACCCGCACCGACCTGTTCCACCCGGTGGGCGACGGCTCCACCGCGCTGTTCTACCAGAAAGACATGATCCAGGACGACTACAAGGCCATGGCCGAGTACATCCTGAACTTTACCGAGAAGTACAACATGACCTTCCCCGGCTGGGAGCCGGAGCGCATGGCCAAGCTGGACGAGCTGTTCAAGGCCTACGCCCCCGTCACCAAGGAAAAGCTGTGGGAGAACCTGAAGTACTTCCTGGAAGCCATCATGCCCACCTGCCGCGAGTGCGACATCAAGATGGCCATCCACATGGACGATCCCCCGTGGGACATCTTCGGCCTGCCCCGCCTGATGGTGGACGAGGCCAGCATCCAGCGGTTCCTGACCATGGTGGACGACCCGTACAACTGCCTGACGCTGTGCTCCGGCAGCCTGAACGC
>DSLFR04102__coassemble_854_pt1 | contig 21175 bp, 21 predicted proteins | sample DSLFR04102__metabat2_low_PE_018 | metagenome-assembled genome bin DSLFR04102 | reverse complement strand
GGCGGAAACCAACGGTCGTGTCGTCATCTTCGGGCGGCTGGACCGCAAGAGCTGAGCTAAGGGTGCATCTGAACGGCCCCCAGCACCGTTCCATTCTACGAAAAAGCAGCGCCTGCTGCGTTGCGAAACCTTGGAATACACCAAGTATTCCTGCGGTTCCGCGCCTTGCATCCACTACTTTTTCGCGAATGGCACAGTACTTTTGACCGTTCAAATCCACCCAAAGGGCGGGGGCCGGGGCGCGGCCACGCGCCCGCCCCACCCCCAATCCCTTGAAGGAGGTAGCAACAATGAATCAAGCGATACGGAAACTGAGCGGATTGCTGGTGCTTCCCGTGCTGCTCGCGGCCCTGCTGATGATGCCCGTCCGCGCCCATGCGGCGGAAGCATCCTACGAGTGCTATGCGGAGCTGCCGGTCAGTGTTGCACTGAACGGCGATAATGACGAGCAGTTCCACGTGATGATTGAGCCGGCGGAGGGCATGGGCGATGCCGTGCCAATGCCGGAGGAAGCTGTGGACGGACTGATGATCGCCGGCGATGCCAGCGACACGTTCAGCAACTTCCACTTTACGGAGCCCGGCGACTATGTCTACGTGGTGAAACAGGAGATCGGCAGCACAGCTTATATGAGCTATGACAACACGGTTTACACTGTGACCATCCGCGTGACCAACGCTGATAACGGCGGCCTGCAGAGCGAGATTTGGGCTGTGACGGACGACAACCCGACGGTCAAGGTGCGGGCGCTTTCCTTCCTGAACACTTACGCCCCGCCGGCGCCGTCCACCCCGAAGCCGGACGACCACCCCGACATTGCCGAGGGCATTGCCAACGGCACCTGGGGCGGCGCGCCCACGGCTACGCCCGGCGCTGTCAACCTGAACGCCCTGCTGCCCCAGACCAGCGACGATCTGCCGCTGACTGCGCTGGTGGTGGTGCTGGTGCTGGCCGCCGCGGCCATCGTGGTACTGGTAGTGCTGCGCGTGCGGAAAAACAAGCAGGACGGCCAGAAGTAAGCCTCGCTTTCAGCTCCACCTTATTTTAGCCAAATCGATTTTCAAAGTATTGCAGCCTGCCGGCCGGGGAAAACGCCCCTGGCCGGCAGTTTTTTGCAGTGCGGGTATCCTGCCATAAACATATTGACACTGTGTCAGAATAGGGCTATACTAAAATGCACAGGTCAAGCCGCGCCGGGACGCAAACGGCAGCCGGTGCGGCGGCTTTTGCGGCTGCGGTCTGCGCCGCGCCCCAAAGGCGACCCGAAAATCCGCCAGGGAACAGGAGGTACCTGCATGAAAGCAAAGGTCTATTTTACCCGTGAGATCACCCCCGAAAAGGTGGTGGAGCTGTACCAGGCGCTGGGCGTCAGCCTGCCCGGCAAGGTGGCCGTCAAGGTCCATTCCGGCGAGAAGGGCAACCAGAATTTCCTGCACCCGGAGTTCTGGAAGCCGATGGTGGACAAGGTGCAGGGCACCATTGTCGAGTGCAACACCGCCTACGGCGACGCCAGCGGCGGCGTGCGGGACAACACCGACAGCCACTGGAAGCTGATGGAGGAACACGGCTGGACCAGGTATTTTACCGTGGATATCATGGACGCCGAAGGCCCCGACGTGGTCTGGCCCATCCCGAACGGCAAGATCCTGAAAGAGAACCATCTGGGCAAGGATATTGAAAATTACGACTCGATGCTGGTGCTGGCCCACTTTAAAGGCCACCCCATGGGCGGCTACGGCGGCGCGCTGAAGCAGCTGTCCATCGGCTGCGCCTCCCGCGCGGGCAAGGCGCTGATCCACTCGGCCGGCAAGACCGACGACCGCTACAAGACCTGGGAACAGCACGCCAGCAAGGTGGAGTTCCCCGAAGCGATGGCCGACGCCGCCGAGAGCGTGGTGGAGCATTTTAAGGGCAAGATCGCCTTTATCAACGTGATGAAGAACCTGAGCGTGGACTGCGACTGCTGCGCCGTGGCCGAGGACCCCTGCATGAAGGACATCGGCATCCTGGCCAGCCTGGACCCGGTGGCCATCGACCAGGCCTGCATCGACCTGGTGCTGGCCTCTGACGACCCCGGCAAGGAGCATTTTATGGAGCGCGTCAACAGCCGCAACGGCATCCATACCATCGAGGCCGCGGCCGACCTGGGCTTTGGCAGCCGCGAGTATGAGCTGATCGAGCTGTAACCGGCCGGGAACATACGGTCTGTGCCTGCCGCGGCGCCTGTGCGGCGGGCGGAATGCGGCGGAGCTGCCCCCAGGCGGGCGGCTCCGCCTGTTTGACGGAAGGGCGCAGGCGGGCTATAATGGCGGTATCCTGCTGCGGCCCGCTGACGGGCGCCGCGGCAAAGCGGAGTAAGCATAAGGAAGCTTTGGTTTTGCTGCGCGAGCAGCAAAACTGCGAAGCATCGAAAAATCGCAAAAACAGGTTGGTGACAAGGCGCCGGAACGCCGGCGTCCTTTGCGGACGCCAAGCGACGGCAACGCAGCCAACGGCCTGTTTTGGTAGATTTTGCGGCAAAGCTTCCTTGTGCGCACTCCGCGAAAGCGAAGGGGAGACTGCCATGCCCAAGGGTTCTGTGGAACTGACGAATGCGCGCCGGGAGGAGATCGTGGACGCCTGCGCCGAACTGTACCGAACGCGGCCGTTCCGGGAGATCACCATCAAGGAGATCGGCGAAAAAACCAGCGTTACCCGCACCTCGATCTATAACTACTTCCAGACCAAGGAGGAGATCTTCCTGGCGCTGCTGCAGCGGGAGTGCCAGGCCTGGGGGGACGAGCTGGACGCCCTGCCGCCGGGGCCGATGTCCGCCGGGCAGCTGGCCGACGCGCTGGCCCGCACGCTGGAGCGACGCACCTGCATGCTCAAGCTGATGGCCATGAACCTGTATGACATCGAGACCAACAGCCGGCTGGAAAACCTGGCGGCGTTCAAGCGGGTGTACGCGCGGTCGATGCAGGCGGTCTGCCGCTGCCTGGAACGCTGCCGCCCCGGCCTGCCGGAGGAGGAACAGCAGCGGTTTCTGTATGCGTTTTTCCCGTTCCTGTTCGGCGTTTATCCCTACACCACCGCCACCGAAAAGCAGAAACAGGCGATGGCGCTGGCCCATGTGGAGGCCCCGCGCCTGTCGGTCTACGAGCTGATCTGCGGCTTTGTACGGCGGCTGTTGCAGGGCATGCCCGGATGACCTTGCCCTGCGGCCGCCCTGCCGCAGGTCCGCGCCCCGCGGGGGAGGAGACACCTCCCCCGCGGGGCGCTTTTTGTATGGCCGGCGGGGGCGGGGTTTTAATGATTCGCTAACAAATCGCAATCATTTCGGCAACATCCGGGGCCTATACTGACAGTGTTCCAAGGGCAGGACGGACAGAACGCCCTGCCTGCAGGCAAGAAAGCTGAGGAGGTATGATCCTATGAAAAAAGAAAATTTTGTATCCCTGATTTTGGGCACCGTCGGCGGCATCCTGTTTGCGCTGGGCATGTGCATGTGCCTGGTGGCCGAGTGGAACGCCGCCCGGCCCGGCGTGGTACTGGGGGCCGCCGGCCTGGCGGTGCTGCTGGTCATGCTGATCGTCCGCCGCCGGATGCAGGGCAAACCGGCGATCCGTATTACCGGCAAGGCGGTGGGCACGGTGCTGCTGGCCGTTGTGGGCGCACTGGCGCTGGGCGTGGGCATGTGCATGACCATGTTGTGGAGCATGATGGTCCCCGGCATCCTGGTGGGGCTTGTGGGCATTGTGCTGCTGCTCTGTCTGATCCCGCTGGTGAAAGGCATACAGTGACCCCGGCTGCCGGGAACGGCGCTGCCCGGGCCGCGCATCCGCGCGATATCCACACGATCCATACAAACAAACCGACATGGAAAGCATGACAGGAGGGACTCCAAAATGGCAAAGAACAAACTGGTGGAAGAAAACGAAAAGATCGCCGAGGCCGTCGTGGGCGGTTACAAGAAGATCGAGGACGGCGTCGTGGGCGGTTACAAAAAGATCGAGACCGGCGTGGTCGAGGGCTTTACCAAAATGACCGACGCCTTTGTGGACCAGTTTTTGACCAAGGACGGCGAGACCGTCGAGCAGGCCAAGGCCCGCCTGGCCAAAGAACAGGCCGAGCGGGAGGCCGCCGGCCGCCACAAGCCGGAATAAACCGCACAGCCTTCGCCCCGAAAAGCCGCCCGCGCTTTCCGGGGCGTTGGCTGCCAAGGCAAAACGGCGGCAAATCGGGCGGAAAAGCCCGCGGCGGGATGCGCCTGCCCAAAAACGCAAACAAAACTTTAACAATTCTATGGTATACTGTACCTGCAAATTGTGAGAGTCTGTGAAAACGGGCCTGCCGGCCCGGCCGCAGGGAGGGCTGCATCATGTTCAAGATCCTGGTCGTGGAGGATGACCGTGAACTCAACCGCACGGTCTGCACCTATCTGAATGACAACGGCTACACCGCCACCGGCTGCCTGAACGCCAACGAGGCCTGCGACGCCATGTACGGCGGGCAGGTATTTGACTGCATTGTGTCCGACATTATGATGCCGGGGGTGGACGGCTTTGAGTTTGCCGCCAACGTGCGGGAGCTGAACCAGGAGATCCCCATCCTGTTTATGACGGCGCGGGACGACTTTGCCTCCAAGCGCAGGGGCTTCAAGGCCGGGGTGGACGACTATATGGTCAAGCCGGTGGATCTGGACGAGCTGCTGCTGCGCATCGGCGCGCTGCTGCGCCGGGCCAAGATCGCCGCCAGCAAGCGGCTGACGGTGGGCGGGCTGACGCTGGACGCCGAGGAACGCTCGGCCGTGTACAACGGCGGGGAGATCCCCCTGACGGTGCGGGAGTTCAACCTGATCTACAAGCTGCTTTCCTACCCCAAAAAGACCTTTACCCGCAGCCAGCTGATGGACGAGTTCTGGGACAGCGCGTCCTCCTCCGGGCCGCGGACGGTGGATGTGTACATCAACAAGCTGCGGGACAAGTTTGCCTGCTGCAATGAGTTTGAGATCGTCACGGTCCACGGCCTGGGCTACAAGGCGGTGCTGAAATGAGCGCGCAGAGACCCCGCTGGCAGAGCTGGCTGCTGACGCTGCGGCGGTATGTGACCTTTTTTTTGACCATGGCGTTTGTCATCAGCTGCTGTATGCTGCTGTTTGTCAGCCAGCTGCAGGCCACGCTGGGGGTCGAGTTCACCAGGGAGCAGATCAGCCGGGCGGCCCAGCTGACCTTTGGCAATGTGGTGCTGCTGAGCGTGCTGTGCACCGTGGTGGACGAGGTGCGCCGCCGCTTTCTGGTGGCGCGCCCGGTGCGGCAGATCACCCGCGCGGCCGAGAAGATCACCAGGGGGGACTTTTCGGTGCGCATCCCGCCGCTGGGCGTTTGGGGCGAGGACGGCTTTGACGTGATCGCCGAGTCCTTCAACAAGCTGGCGCAGGAACTTTCCGGCATGGAAACGCTGCGCAGCGATTTTATCGCCAACGTCAGCCACGAGCTGAAAACCCCGCTGACGGTGCTGCAAAACTACGGCACGCTGCTGCGGCAGCCGGGGCTTTCGGAGGAAAAACGGCAGGAGTACGCCCGCGCCGTGACCGATACCTCCCGCCGGCTGGCCAACCTGATCACCAACATCCTGAAGCTGAACAAGCTGGAAAACCAGCAGATCTACCCGGCCGCCGCCACCTATGACCTGGGCGAGCAGCTGTGCGAGTGCCTGCTGGGCTTTGAGTCCGCCTGGGAGGCCAAGGAGCTGGAGATCGAGACCGACATTGCCGAGGGCGTGCTGGTCCACACCGACGCCGAGCTGCTGAGCCTGGTGTGGAACAACCTGTTTTCCAACGCCATCAAGTTCACCGAGCCCCGCGGCAAGGTGGGGCTTTCACTGCGGGTGCAGGGCGGGTATGCGGTGGTGCAGGTCAGCGATACCGGCTGCGGCATCTCGCCGGAGGTGGGCAGGCATATCTTTGAAAAGTTCTACCAGGGCGACACCTCCCACGCCACCCAGGGCAACGGCCTGGGCCTGGCGCTGGTGCGCCGGGTGGTGGATATCATTGGCGGCGAGATTGCCGTCAGCAGCGAGGTGGGGCGGGGCAGCCGCTTCACCGTCACACTGAGGAGGGAACCCGATGAAACGGCCGATCCGGTGGAAACAGCTCCTGCATAAGCTGCTGTTCCCGCACCCGGCGGTGGTGCTGGTCTGCGTGCCGGCGGCGGCTGCGCTGCTGGTGTGGGTGTTTGCGGTCGCGGGCGAGGACAGCCCTGCGGCCTATGCCGTCTACCCGTTTTCGGCCTATGCGCTGGTCATTGCCTGCACCGGCCTGGGCGGCATGGTGCGGCGGCTGACGGCCTGGCTGCTGCATTTTTCGCTGGCGGAGCGCCTGGTCCGGGACGTGCCGTTCCGCGTGCAGGTCACGCTGTATTTGTCGCTGGGCATCAACCTGCTGTACGTGGGCATGAACGGCGTGTCCGGCGTGCGGCAGCGGTCGGTGTGGTTTGGCACCATGGCGGTGTACTACCTGTTTTTGGCGGGGATGCGGTTTTCGCTGGTGCGGTATGCCCGCAGGGCGGGGCCGGGCGCCGACCAGGCGGGCGAGTACCGCCGCTACCGGCTGTGCGGCATCCTGCTGGTGCTGATGAACCTGGCTCTGGGCGGCGTTGTGGTGCTGGTGCTGCACCGGGAAGGCGGGTTCTCCTACTCCGGCTATATGATCTACGCCATGGCGGCCTACGCCTTTTACGCCACCATCATGGGGGTGGTCAACCTGGTGCGCTACCGGCGGTACCACAGCCCGGTGCTGTCCGCCTCGCGGGCGGTCAGCCTGGCCGCGGCGCTGGTGTCGATGCTGTCGCTGGAGGTGGCCATGCTGGCCCAGTTCGGCAGCGACAACGGCGAGGGCTTCCGCACCCTGATGATCGGCTGCACCGGCTTCGGCGTCAGCGCCGTCGTGGCGGGCATGGGCGTTTCTATGATCGTCCGCGCAGGCCGCGCGTTGGGCGGCCGGGACCGGGGCGCAGCCGGGAGCTCTCCGGCGCCCGAAATGCCGACGGCCGTTCCGCCCCGAAAGGGCGGGGACCGCTGACAGACGGCCCCGCCGCCCGGCGGACGCCGCTTTGAGGGCAGGCCGGGAATTGGCCCGGCGGGACGCCCTGGACAAACCAGATGGGGGACTTCTCACATGAAGAAAAAGATCATCGGCATTCTTGCCGCGGCAGGGCTTGTGCTGGGGCTTGGTCTTGTCGTTTGCAGCCGGATGCTCCCCGGCGAATATGTGCCGGCTGCGGATGAAATTGCCCTGAAGATACAGTTCGATACGGCGGAGGACGTTGGGCTGCTGGTCTATGATTATCAGGCAGACGGTCACGAATACAGCGGGGGCATATCCAATGTGGACGGATCGCTCATCCGGCGCGATTCGGAAAACATTGTGGTGTGGGATCGGGCGGAGCTGGCGCCGCGCGCCGAGCCTTTTGAGCTGTCGATACGATTCCGGGTCATAACCGAGTATGTGGCACCCAATTATGAGAACGTATACCCGGAGGAGATCACAGAATACCTGGACCCGATCTCGTGGCAGGCACACTTTGGAAAAACGTATTCGATCACCCTCACCGGTGACAGGACAAACGGCTACCAAGCGGTGTTAAACCAATAAATTTCGGGTTTCAAGCAAACTTTAACAGCATTTTAACATCCGGCGCGTAGGATGATGCCGGCGCTGAAAAGCGGCCGGAAGCATCCGGACCCCGGCGCAGGGCAGGGGAGAACCCGCCCCGCAAAGCGCCGCCCGGCGGGCCTGCGGCCCGGCCGGGCAGCCGATCAACGACAGGAAGGCGTGGTCTTTGATGGAAGAAAAGAAAGAAACCTTTGAATACACCTATTCGGCCAAGGAGCAGGCAGAGATCCGCGCGATCCGCCAGAAGTACCTGCCGCCGGAGGAAAGCAAGCTGGACCAGCTGCGCAAGCTGGACAAAAGCGCCGCCCAAAAGGGGACGGTCGTTTCGGTCACGGTGGGCGTGCTGGGTACGCTGGTGCTGGGTTTGGGCATGTGCTGCACCATGGTGTGGGTGGAACTGTTTGCGCCGGGCATCGTGATCGGCCTGGCGGGCATTGCGCTGGTGGCGGCAGCCTACCCGATCTACCGCCGCGTTACCCGGCGCGAGCGGGAAAAGCTGGCCCCCCAGATCCTGAAGCTGACCGAGGAACTGCAAAAGCCCTGACCCCGCCGCGCGTCCCCGCCTGCCCTGCATTGCCCCGCAAGCCGTTGATTTTGCACAGGCGGCGGCCGCCGCGAAGGCTCCTGTGTGGGAACTTTTCAAGCGGCAGTCCCCCCAAAGCCTCCCCTGCAAGGGGAGGTGTCACCGAAGGTAACGGAGGGGTGCATTGCCACTTTGCGTCGGAAATATCCTGCAAACCCCGGCAGAACCCCGCCCTGTGTTTCGTAGGGGACGATCTCCACGCTAAGAGCCGGCACTTCGTACCAGTTGCGCTCCGAAACGTCGCCTGCGGGCGGCAGTGCTTGCATCGCCCCGGAAAACCTTGCGATGCCGCAAACCCCAAGCGGCGGGCGAAAACGCCCGCCCTACATTGCGGCCGCGAGTGGGTGGCAATGCATAAACGCCAGCCTTCCGCCAGGCCCGTTGGCGGGCCGATGAGATCATCGGCCCCTGCGCAGAGGGGCGGTGCTCCACAACTGTCATCCACCCGCCATGCCTGCTGTTCCCGGTTCCGCCGCCCGTTTGCCTTGCATTGTAGGGCGGGCGTTCACGCCCGCCGGGGGGCCTTGCGCCAGCCCGGAAGGATATTGGCAGAGCAAGATGCCGCACCCCTCAGTCGGCTGACGCCGACAGCTCCCCTTACAAGGGAGCCTTCCGGGTGGCAGGCGCTTTTTTGTGTGAGATTTGTAAACTTTCTGCGAAGGCAGGACGAAAATGCGGCTGGCTGCTTGACCGGTTGCCGCTACCGGATGGTAAAATCCAGTCAAAACCGCCGCTGCCGGCATGGCCGGGCCTGCTGCATGCGGGCGGCATTGACAGGGAGGTCCTTCCATGACGAACCAGACACCGGGCCGGCAGCCTGCCCCCATCCATACCGATAAAGCCCGCCGCGCCGGCGGCAGCCCGCCCAAAAAGTCCCATCCGCTGCTGCGGCGCATCGGCGCTGTGCTGGCGGTGCTGGGCTGCCTGTGCGTGATGCTGGGCAGCGCGGCGGGGGTGGCGCTGGCGGCTTACCTGCGCTTCCTTGCCGAAAACGACCTGAGCGTGCTGGACCTGAACGCGCTGGAGGTGGCCGAAAACTCCATCGTCTATGCTCAGGACCCCGACACCGGGGCCTGGGTCGAGTACGACACCTTTACCGGCGAGACCAACCGCATCTGGACCCCCATCGAGCAGATGCCCCAGTCGCTGCAGGATGCCGTCGTCAGCGCCGAGGACCGGGGGTTCTGGGACCAGCCCTTCGGCATTAACCCGGTGCGCATCGCCGGCGCAGCCATCAACGAGCTGACCGGCTACAGCATGTACGGCAACCGGCAGGGGGCCTCTACGCTGGAACAGCAGGTGGTGCAGAGCCTGACCGGTGACCCCGCCCAGTCTATCCCCGGCAAATTCCGCGAGATCTGCCGCGCCATCGTCATGGCGGGGACGTTTTCGAAAGAGCAGGTGCTGGAAGCCTACCTGAACATCGCGCCCATGACCGGCACCATGTCCGGCATGCAGATGGGCGCAATGACCTACTTTGGCAAGGATGTGTCCGAGCTGACGCTGGCCGAGTCGGCCACGCTGGCATCCATCCCCCGCAGCCCGGTGGCCTACAACCCCTACACAAACCCCGACGCCCTGCTGGAGCGCCGCAACTGGGTCTTGCAGCTGATGCTCGACCAGGGGCGCACTATGACGAGGCGGCCGCCGCCCCGCTGGGGGTGCTGCCCCGGGGCAGCGTGACCGTCAGCCAGGACGGGGACGGCGTCAACTCTTACTTTACCGACGCACTGTACCGGCAGGTGGTGCAGGACCTGATGGAACAGCAGGGCATCAGCCAGGAGGAGGCCGCCTACCAGCTGACCAGCGGCGGGCTGCGCATCTACGCCGCGGTGGACCTGGACCTGCAGCAGACGCTGGAGACCATGATGGAGGACGACAGCGAGGACGGCTATTTCCCGGCCCTGTGGCGGTACGAGGCCATTGCCACCGATATCCCCGCCGGCAGTGAGATCGCTTACGATGACGCCGGCCTGCCGCTGGACGCGGACGGCAGCGCGGTGTTTGCAGCGGGCGATACCCCCGCCCGCAACGCCGACGGCACGCTGCGCACCGGCCAGGGCGACGGCGGCACGGTGGAGTTTTACCGCGCGCTGCGCACCCAGGCCGCCGCCGTGACGCTGGATTACGACGGCCATGTGCTGGCGCTGGTGGGCGGCGTGGGGCCAAAGACGGTGGACCTGGCCTACAACCGGGCCACCGCGCCCCACCAGACCGGCTCGACCATGAAACCGCTGGCCGCCTACGCGCTGGGCATCGAGTACGGGCTGATCAACTTTTCCTCGCCCATGACCGACGCGCCGCTTTACACCGCGGCGGACAAGCGCATCCTGAACACCGACCTGGTGCAGCGCCTGGGCCTGCCCAACGACCCCTACGCGGCGGTCAACCTGGCGCGGGACGATGTCTGGCGGTCCTGGCCCAACAATTACAGCGGCACCCCCAGCGGGCAGACCGTGACGGTGGCCAGCGCGCTGGCCCAGTCGCTGAACACCATCCCGGTGCAGCTGGGCAGCCTGCTTGGCACCGACCGCATGCTGGGCTTTTTGCAGGACTGGCTGGGCATTTCCACCCTGGACCCGGAAAGCGACAACGCCCTGGCGCCGCTGGTGCTGGGCAGCCAGACCAACGGCATCAGCCCGCTGGAACTGGCCGCCGCCTATGCAGTCTTTAACGAGGGGGTCTACACCCCGCCTGCCCTGTACACCCAGGTGCAGGACCGGGAAGGGGATCTTCTGCTGGACCGGCAGGGGCAGCGGTATGCCCGCCAGGCCATCAGCCCGCAGACCGCCACCATTATGAACTGCCTTTTGCAGGGGGTGCTGACGGCGCCCAACGGCACCGCCCGCGGCCGCGCGCCGGAGGGCGGCATGCCCGCCGCCGCCAAGACCGGCACCACCACCGACTACCGGGACTTTACCTTTGTGGGGCTGATGCCCTACTACGTTACGGCCGGCTGGTGGGGCTTTGTGTCCGATTTGGGGGGGGACCAGCGGCCGCCCGCTGCAATACCTTTGGCAGGACTACATGACGCAGGCCCAGCAGGACCTGCCTTACCGGGACTTTGCCCAGGCCGAGGGCGTCACCGCCCGCCAGTACGACCCCGCCACCGGGCTGCTGGTCCCCTCCGGCGGCGCGACCGGCTACTACACCCAGGACAACCTGCCCCAGTGACAGAATACGAAAAAGTTCCCCGCCCCGGCAGGCAAGCGGCGGGGATTTTTGCGGGCAGACTGCGGGCAGGGCGTTCGGCCCCGGCGGGGCGCAGACAAAGAAAAGCAGCGGCCGTCCCCGGCTGGGCAGGGGAGGGCCGCTGCATTATATACCGGATGCGCTGTGCTGCGGGGCCGGGCGGCTTACAGGCACTCGCACAGGATGTCGTAGACCTCGTCATGGGTCAGGGGGCGGGGGTTCGTGGGGATCAGGTTGCAGCTGTCCGCCACCTTGCGCAGCAGGTCCTTGTCAATGGTCACGGTGCTGCGCAGCTGGCCCAGCTTGGTGGGCAGGCCGCACTCGGCAATAAAGGCGGCCAGGGCGTCCACGGCGGCCTCCGGCCTGGCGTCGGCGGGCAGGCCGAACACCACCTGGCCCAGGCGGGCAAACTTCTCCGGCGCGTCCTTGACGATGTGGCGGTAGTAGGCCGGGTGGATCACCGCCAGGCCCTGGCCGTGGTTGCAGTCGGTGTAGGCGCCCAGCTGGTGCTCCATCTGGTGGGCCTGGAAGTCGGTCTTGCGGCCGACTTTCAGGATGCCGTTTTCGGCCATGGCCGAATCCCACATCAGGTTGCTGCGGGCCTCCAGGTCGTCCTTGTCTTTCAGCACCCGGCGCATGTTGACCACGGTGTTGCGCATGACGGCCAGCGCCACATCGTCCGAGGCGTTGTCGCCGTCGGAATGGCCGAAGTAGGTCTCCATCGCGTGGCTCAGGGTGTCGAACGCGCCGGACAGCACCTGGGGCATCGGCAGGGTCAGGGTGTAGGCGGGGTCCAGCGCCGCAAACCGGGGCGCGGCCGCGGCCATGCCGGCCTTGAGCTTTTTGTCCTCGTTGGTGATGACCGCGCCGCCGTTCATCTCGGCGCTGGTGCCGGAGGCCGTGACCACCGCGCCCATCGGGATGACCTCGGCGGGCAGGCGGCGGTGGGTGAACTCCATCTCCCACACATCCTCGTCGGTCTTGGCCTGGGCGGCCACGATCTTGCAGCAGTCGATGACCGACCCGCCGCCGACCGCCAAGATCAGGTCGATGTTATGTTCGCGGGCGAGCTTGGCGCCCTCCTGGACCTTGGCGTAGGTGGGGTTGGACATGATGCCGCCAAAATCGGTCACCGTTTTGCCGGCGGCTTTCAGCTGGGCGACCAGCGCGTCATAGACGCCGGTGCGCTTGACCGAGCCGCCGCCGTAGGCCAGCAGTACGTTGGGGCCGTAATGGCTCAGCTCGGCCTCCAACGCCTGCCTGGCAGCGCCCTGGCCGAAGTAAACTTTGGTGGGATAAGAATAGACGAAACTTTGCATGGTAAAACCTCCCTGTGTTCTGCGACAAAATCCGCATGAGTTGACTGGTGCAAAAACGGTCCCAAGGCGGCGCGGAGACCCGCGCGGCTTACTGCGCCTGCCCCGTCACCTCGTCCACGATGTTCATGGCGTTGAGGGTGCGGGGGTAGCCGATGTAGGGCATGCACTGCTCCACAAAGGCGTAGAGCCGGGCCTTGCCGTTGCCGACGCCCAGATTGCCGCGGGTGTGGCCCCGCAGCTGGTTTTCGCACCCGCCCTGGGCCAGCAAAAAGCAGAAGGTGATCATCTCCCGCTCTTTGTCATCGAGGCCATTGCGGGTGTAGTAATCGCCAAAGCAGTTGCCTGCCAGCCAGCGGTTGACGTTGCGCCGGGCGGCAGGGCCGTCAGTCTGCACCCTGGCCATGCCCTCGCCAAACAGCGACACCTGCTTGGCAAGGCCTTTGTCAAAGCGGGTGGCGGCGTCGGTGGTGCCCTGGGCGGGCAGCGGCAGCCGGATGCCGTGCTGCGCCATCACCTCGTTGGCGGCCGCAAGAAAATCCTGCACCCGGCCGATGCCCAGGTAGGCGGTGGCCTGGTAGATCACTTCCCGGATGGCCACCGGCTCCACGCCGGCGTCCAAGGCGCTGCCCAACGCTTTGCGGAACGCGCCCATGCCCTGGCAGCCCAGCAGCGCCGCCAGGATGCACAGCATCCGCTCCTTTTCGGTCAGCGGGCTGGCGGCAGGCACCTCCTGCCCGGCAAAGGCCGTCGTGATGGCAACCCACTCCGGGTCGGTGGCGGCCAGGGGGCTTTCGCTGCCCAGGAACGGCGCGCTTGGTCTGGTTTGCATTTCTTCCATTTTTACATTGCCTCCTTACATGGTCTTTTGTATGGGGCGGCGGGCTTGGCGGCCCGCTGCGGCGGCGGATGGCCGGCAGCTTGCGGACGGCCGGGGACTGTGCTATAATACAGCCGCAGCCATGCGGTTCTTTCTACCGGTTGCGACTGCATTATAATCTCCGGGATGCGCTACCGGTCAAGCCCCCTGCGGCAGCAAAATATGAAGTTTTTATGAATTTTTTTGCGCCCGGCCGCATCCCAGCCAGGGAGGGAACCTGCCATGTACACCATGATGGAAGCCTGCCGTATGACAGACATGAACTACGAGGCCCTGAAGTTTTACTGCAACCAGGGCCTGGTGCCCAATGTCAAGCGGGACAAAAACAACCGCCGCGTCTTTGACGAGCACGACGTTGCCTGGATCAGGGACCTGGTCTGCCTGAAAAAATGCGGCATGAGCATCCAGGAAATGAAGGATTACCTGGCGCTGTGCCTGCAGGGGGCGTCTACCATCCCGCAGCGGCAGGCGATGCTGGCCCGCAAGCAGCAGGCCCTGCGCGCCCAGATCGCTGAGCTGGAGGACAGCGCCGCCTACATTGACTGGAAGCAGACCTTTTACAGCGACGTGCTGGCCGGCCGCCGCCCCTATGTGAGCAACCTGATCCCGGAGCTGCAGCAGGACGCCCCGGTGGCGGACAGCCCCTGCAGCAGCCCCGAAAAAGCACGCGCTAAACGGTAAAAGGCCCTTGCCAAACCCCGCGCCGCGTGGTATGATGGGGCCAGTAACATGAAATGAGGTGGAAGGATGCGCAATACGGCCTGCTGAAACGTCCGGTAAGACAGGACCCAGGCAGGGCGGCCAGGCGGCTGCCCTGGGGTTTTGTCCGCCCGGCGGCAGGCGGCATTGCGCATCCTTCCGCTTTTTTGCGTCCCCGCCCGTGCAGGGCAGGGGGCGGCGTGCCTGTGGAAAGCCGGGCGGCAGAAGGGATGCCTTTTCCCCTCTGCCGCCCGGCCTTTGCTTTGCACACAGGAGGGGGATCTGCCATGTCTCTGCTTTCCATTACCAACCTGACGTTTGCCTGGCCCGGCAGCTACGACAACGTCTTTACCAATTTGAACCTGCAGCTGGACACCGGCTGGAAGCTGGGCCTGACCGGCCGCAACGGCCGGGGCAAGACCACGCTGCTGCGGCTGCTGTGCGGCGAGGAGGAGTACGCCGGCAGCATCCGCCTGGCCGAGCAGCCCCGGCGGTTCCCGTATCCGGCGCCCGACCCGGAGGCCACGGTGGCGCAGGCGGCCCGCGCGGCGGCCGGCGGCGACCCCGCCGACTGGGAGCTGGAGCGGGAACTGGGGCTTTTGGGCCTGGGGGAGGAGTTCCTGGACCGGCGGTTCGGCAGCCTTTCGCCCGGCGAGCAGACCCGCGTGCTGCTGGCGGCGCTGTTTTTGCAGCAGGGCTGCTACCCGCTGATCGACGAGCCCACCAACCACCTGGACGCCGAGGGCCGCGCCCGGCTGGGCCGCTACCTGCGGGGGCAGCGGCGGGGCTTTTTGCTGGTCAGCCACGACCGCGCGCTGCTGAACGACTGCGTGGACCACATCCTGTCGCTGGAGCGCAGCGGCCCCATGCTGCTGGCCGGCAGCTACGACGACTGGCAGCGCGAGGCCGACCGCCGCGACGCCCGCGAACTGGCCGAGAACGACCGCCTGGCCGGCGAGATCAGCCGGCTGCAGGCCGGGGTGCGGCGCACCGCCGCCTGGTCCGACCAGGTGGAAAAGAGCAAGTTTAATACCCGCAATTCCGGCCTGCGGGTGGACCGGGGCTATGTGGGCCACCAGTCCGCCAAAATGATGAAGCGCGCCAAGGCCATCGAGGCCCGGCAGCAGAAAGCCATCGCCGAAAAGTCCGCGCTGCTCAAGGACCTGGAGACCGCTGAGCCGTTAAAGCTGCATCCGCTGCAGCACCCCGCCGCCTGCCTGGTGCGCTGCCGGGACCTGACGGTGCAGTACGGCGGCCGCCCGGTGTTTGCCGGGGTGGGGTTTGAGCTGCACGCCGGCGACCGCCTGGCCCTGACCGGCCCCAACGGCTGCGGCAAGTCCAGCCTGCTGCGGCTGGTCTGCGGGCAGGCGGTGCCCCATACCGGCCTGTGCCAGACGGCTTCCGGGCTGGTGATCTCGTACCTGCCCCAGACGCCGGAGGACTGCCCCGGTACCGCCGCCGACTACGCCGACGGTTATGCGCTGGACAAAAGCCTGTTTTTTGCCATCCTGCGCAAGCTGGGCTTTGAGCGGGTCCAGTTTGAAAAGCCGGTGGCCGGCCTGAGCGCCGGCCAGCGCAAAAAGCTGATGCTGGCCCGCAGCCTGTGCCAGCCCGCCCACCTGTATGTGTGGGACGAGCCGCTGAACTACATTGACGTGCTTTCCCGCCGGCAGGTGGAGCAGCTGATTTTGCAGTACCGGCCTACGCTGTTGTTTGTGGAGCATGACCGCGCCTTCTGCCAGGCGGTGGCGACCCGGACGCTGCCGCTGGGCAGGGCCTGAGCACACCCCGGCGGCCTGCCGCCGGGAACTGCCCCGCTGCGCATTGCCTTTTTCAGCGGCCGGGCGTATAATGGATGCTGTGCTGCCGCGCCGGTCCGCCGGGGCGGCAGCGCAAAACGCCGGGCGGTCTGCCCGGCGGTGCAGGGGACCTGCGGGGCGGCTGCGGCACAGGCCCTGCGCGGTCTCTGAAAATCGGAAAAAGGAGCGTTTTGGTGTGAAAAGAGAAAACTTCAAGTCCCGCCTGGGCTTTATCCTGGTCAGCGCGGGCTGTGCCATCGGCATCGGCAATGTGTGGCGGTTCCCCACCATCACCGGCGAAAACGGCGGCGGTGTGTTCGTGCTGTTCTATCTGCTGTCGCTGATCTGCATGGGCATCCCCATTTTGACCATGGAGCTGGCGGTGGGCCGCGCCGGCCGTGCCAGCGCCGGGGCCGCCTACCGCAAACTGGAGCCTGCCGGCACCAAATGGCACTGGCACGGCTGGGCCTGCCTGATCGGCTGCGTCGTGCTGATGATGTATTACACCACCGTCAACGGCTGGATGATCAGCTACTTTGTCAAGTTCCTCACCGGAACCTTTGAGGGGCTGAACGCCGACCAGGTGCCCCAGGTGTTCGGCCAGATGCTGGCCGACCCGATGGAGATGGGCTTCTGGATGGTGCTTACCGTCATTGCCGGCTTTATCGTCTGCAGCTTCGGCCTGCAAAAGGGGCTGGAGCGCATCAGCAAATGGATGATGATCGCGCTGCTGGTGCTCATTGTTGTGCTGGCCGTGCACAGCCTGACCCTGCCCGGCGCGGGCGAGGGCCTGTCCTTCTACCTGCTGCCGGACTGGGACCGCGCCATGGAGCAGGGCATCGGCAACGTCATTGTGGCAGCTATGAACCAGTCCTTCTTCACCCTCAGCCTGGGCATCGGCGCCATGGAGATCTTCGGCAGCTATATGACCCGCGACCACGCCCTGGCCGGCGAGGCCGCCCGCATCTGCGTGCTGGACACCTTTGTGGCCGTCTGCTCCGGCCTGATCATCTTCCCGGCCTGCTTCACCTTCGGCGTCTCGCCGGATTCGGGGCCGAGCCTGATCTTCCAGACGCTGCCCAACGTCTTTACCAACATTGCCGGCGGTCGGGTCTGGGGCGCGCTGTTCTTTGTGTTTATGACCTTTGCCAGCTTTTCCACCGTGCTGGCGGTGTTTGAAAATATCATCGCCTGCGCCATGGATATGTTCGGCGTCACCCGCAAACAGGCCAGCATCGGCGGCGTTTTCGCCATGATCCTGCTGGGCCTGCCCTGTGTGCTGGGTTACAACCTCTGGTCCGGCTTTGCCCCGCTGGGCGAGGGCACCGCGGTGCTGGACCTGGAGGACTTTGTCGTCTCCAATCTGCTGCTGCCGCTGGGCAGCATCGTCTACCTGCTGTTCTGCGTCAGCCGCTGGGGCTGGGGCTTCGACAATTATATCAAGGAAGCCAACGACGGCCAGGGCGCCAAACTGCCCCGCGCCTTCAAGCCCTATTTCCAGTTCGTGCTGCCCGTTTTGATCATCGTTATCCTGGTGCAGGGGCTGATCCCCTACGTTGCAAAGCTGCTGTAACGCGCTTTGCCGGCGCAGGCCGTACAGACCCCGGTCCGCTTTTTGCCAATTGAATCAAAGCCGCCCGGCGGGGACGCAGTTCGCTCCCCGCCGGGCGGTTTTTGCACCTGCACATCGTAAAACAAAAATATTTTATCGAAAAACAATAAAAATGACTTGAAAAACGATAACGCCCGTGCTATACTGCAACCATACCGAATCAACAAGGGAGGGCTGCCCTATGCCAAACCAAACCGGGGGACGCGGCAAACCGTTCTGGGACGACCGCAAAAGCATCCAGCTGACCCGCATCGTCACGGCGGCGGTGTTTGCCGCCTGCATCGTTATCGCCTTTTTGGGGCCGGGCATTGTGGACTGGCTGATCGCCCGGGGCCGCGTGGCCATCCAGGGGCCGGCGGTGCGCTGGGTCATGCTGGGGCTGGGCTACCCGCTGGCGGCGCTGGCGCTGTGGATGCTGTACAACCTTTACCGGTTTCTGACCCGGCTGCAGCAGGGCCAGGTGTTTGTGCCCGCCACCGTGCAGGCGCTGCGGCGCATTGCCTGGTGCTGCGCCATCGCGGCGGCCATCTGCGTGCCGTCGGGGGCGGTGATCTACTTCCCCTTTGCCTGCATGGGCATTGCGGCGGGCTTTATGGCGCTGATCGTCCACGTCATCAAAAACGCCTTTGAGCAGGCCGTCAAGATGAAGGACGAACTGGACTACACCGTGTAAAGGAGCCGCACCATGCCCATCTATGTCAATCTGGACGTGATGATGGCCAGGCGGCACATCGGCGCGGGGGAGCTGGCCGACCGGGTCGGCATCACGCCCGCCAACCTGTCCATCCTCAAAAACAACAAGGCCAAGGCGGTGCGCTTCTCAACGCTGGAAGCCCTCTGCCGCGCGCTGGACTGCCAGCCGGGGGACATTCTGGAATATGCCCCCGGCGGGCCGGACGCCCCGCAGGATACCGGCCGGTAAGCGGGGCCTGCCCGCAGGCTGCCGCCGGGCAACCAAAAGCAAAAGCCCGCGCCGCCGGCCGGAAACGGCCTGACTGAAAACCTCAAATACAAAATAAGGAGAAACCGAATATGGAAGCTACCCCCAAAGAGGGCGCCGGGCGTCCCCTCTATTCCAGTGCGCCCAATTCGCCGGCCGGCGGGCCGTCCGCCGCCGGCGCTCCCCGCCCTGCGCTGCCGCCGTCCGGCGGGGACGCCGCAAACCTGGTCTGGCGGCCCGGCCCCGGCTTTCTGCAAGCGGCGCTGCTCAGCTACCCGCTGGCCTGGTTTTACACCCGCTGGGTGCTGTTTGCCGGCACGGACAGCTGCCGGTGGAGCATGCCGGCGTTTGCGGTGCTGTATCTGTTGGGCGTCAGCCTGCTGGCCCGCGCCCAAACGCGCCCCGCCCTGCGGGAAAGCCTGTTCTGGGCGGGCTGCTGGATGGTGCAGTGCCTGGCCATCGCACTGTACGGCGCCCACGACGTGATGTGGCTGTGGCAGTGGCTGGCCTGGCACGCCACCGCCGTCTACTGGACCATGTGCCGCACCGGGATGCTGGCCGCCGGCAAAAGCGGCATCTGGGCGCCGCTGGACCTGCTGCTGGGCGTCACCGCGCTGCCCTGGCGGGATTTCCTGCTGCGTGTCCGCACGCTGCTTCACGGCGCGGGGGCCTGCCTGCGCCGGGCCGGCAGCGCCAGCCGCAGGCGGGCGGCGGGCGGCGTGTTCAGCGCCGTGGTGGCGCTGGTGCTGTGCATGTTTGCCTGGAACCAGCTCGCCGCCGTGGACGGCAATTTTGCCCGCCTGGCAGACCGCCTGCTGGGCTGGCTGGACCTTTCTTTCATCGGCCCGGACGACGTCCTTTATCTGGTCCTCTCGCTGCCTGTGGGGGCCTGGCTGTTCGGCCTGGCGGGCGGCGGGCTGCGCCGCACCGCCCCGCCCGTGCCGGACTCTGCCCTGCAAAAGGCGCTGGCAATGCTGCCCCGCCTGCCCGGTTCCACCGGCTACGTGGTGCCGGGGGCGCTGTGCGCGGTCTACACGCTGTTCTTTGCGCTGCAGGCCTGGGAGTTTGCCGCCGCGCTGGGCAGCGGCGCGCTGACCGCCGCCGCGGCGTCGGACTTTGCAGTCACCGGCTTTTGGGAGCTGTGCAGCATCCTGCTGCTGGACTTTGCGGTGCTGGCCGCGCTGGAACTGCTGGGCGGGCCGCTGCGCGCGCCGGGCAAACGCCGCCTGCTGCTGACGCTGTTTAACGGCTACGGCCTGGCCTTTGCGCTGCTGGCGGCGGCCAAGCTGGGGGCGTACATCTGGCTGTACGGCCCCACGCCGCGGCGGGTGCTGTCCGGGTGGTTTTTGGCCGTGCTGGCGGTGTGGTGCGCGCTGGTGCTGGTCTGGCTGTGGCGGCCGGTGCCGGCGGCGCGCATCGGCGTGCTGGTGCTGGCGGGCAGTTTTGCGCTGCTGTGCTGCCTGCCGGTGGAAAAAATCTGCGTGGACGAGAACCTCCGCCGCTACACCGCCGGCCAGATCGAGACGGTGGACGCCGCCCTGATGGCACAGTGCGGCAGCGCGCAGGGACGGATGCAGGAATACATCACCCGCCGCCTGCTGGACGCAGGCTGGTTTACGGGCCGGACAGCCGACGAGATCTCGGAGATGTTTTACATCCGCTTTGAGGACTATCGGGATGCGGAACGGCAGGACGGCTCCGGCTATATCCGCCTGTCCGACCTGCCGGGAGCGTCCGCTTATGTGCAGTTGACCTTCCGGGACGGCCTGTGCGCTGCCGCCGTCCTGCGGACCGAGGGCGCTGCATGAGGCGCCCCGCAGCCGCCGTGGCCGACATTGCGGCCGGGCTGGCGGGGCTCCAGCTGATCTATACCGTTTTGCGGCGCCTGCTGCGGCTGGCCGCACCGGAGGGCCTGTTTGCCGAAAGCATGGTGTCCATGGCAGCCATGCTGCTGTTGTTTGCCGTGCTGCGGTGGGCTGCCCGCCGCACGGGCCGGGACGTGCCGCTGCTGCCCGGCCCGCCCCGGCCGGGATTTTGGGTGGCGGCCGCCGGCTTTGGCCTGCTGCTGGCGCTTACGCTGCTGCTGCCCCAGAACCGCAGTGCGCAGGGCCTGTGGCTGACAGTTTATGGCAGCATCGTTACGCCCTTGTACGAGGAATATCTGTTCCGCGGGCTGATCTGGCGCCGGCTGGAGCAGCTGTTTGCCGGCCGGGCGGCGGTGGCTGCGGTCAACGCGGTGCTGTTTGGCCTGTGGCACCTGGGCTATGCGGACGGCGTTGCCCTGCGGGTGGACGGAGAGCTGGGGCAGGTCATGTTCTGGAAGGTGCTCACCGGCCTGGCCTACGGCGCGGTGCTGGCCGCTGTGCGCTGCCGGGTCCGATGCTGCGGCTGGACGGTGCTTCTGCACGGCGCCATGAACCTGTTCGGGCGCTGACCCACGCCTGCGCCCGCCACTGGACGCCCGCCGCCGCCAAGTGTATAATAGGTGCTGCGCAGGGAT
>DSLFR04102__coassemble_826_pt1 | contig 22215 bp, 20 predicted proteins | sample DSLFR04102__metabat2_low_PE_018 | metagenome-assembled genome bin DSLFR04102 | reverse complement strand
CAGCCGCACCGCGCGGCGCACGGTGCGGCTGGACAAAATCAGTTTGCGCGGGAGCCACCCGGCAGATACACCGGGGCGGGCGGCGCGGTTTTTGCCGCGCTTACGCCTCGCCGGCCTTCTCCTTGATGGCCTTGTCGATGGCCTTGGCGGCTTCCTTGCCGGCGCCCATGGCCAGGATGACGGTGGCCGCGCCGGTCACGGCGTCGCCGCCGGCGTAGACAAAGGGCCGGCTGGTCAGGCCGTCGGGGCCGTCGGTGATGATGCAGCCGTGCCTGTCGGCGTCCAGGCCGGGGGTGGTGGAGCGGATCAGCGGGTTGGGGCTGGTGCCCAGCGCCATGATCATGGTGTCCACGTCCAGCTCAAACTCGCTGCCCTGCTTGACGATGGGGCGGCGGCGGCCGGAGGCGTCCGGCTCGCCCAGCTCCATCTCGACGCAGGTCATGCCGCGGACGCAGCCGTTCTCGTCGGCCAGGACCTCCACCGGGTTGGTCAGCGTCTTGAAGATGATGCCTTCCTCCTCGGCGTGTTCGACCTCCTCCTTGCGGGCGGGCAGCTCGGCCATGCCGCGGCGGTAGACGATGTAGACGGTCTCGGCGCCCAGGCGCTTGGCGCAGCGGGCGGCGTCCATGGCCACGTTGCCGCCGCCCACCACGGCCACCGCGCGGCTCTTCTGGATGGGGGTGCGGCTGTCGGGCAGGTAGGCCTTCATCAGGTTGACGCGGGTCAGGTACTCGTTGGCAGAGTAGACGCCCTTCAGACTCTCGCCGGGGATGCCCATGAACCGGGGCAGGCCGGCGCCGGAGGCAATGTACACGGCCTCAAAGCCGTACTCGCCCATCAGCTCGTCGATGGTCAGCACCTTGCCGATGACCATGTTGGTCTCGATGTCCACGCCCAGCGCCCGCAGGCCGTCGATCTCGGTCTGGACGATGTCCTTGGGCAGGCGGAACTCCGGGATGCCGTACATCAAAACGCCGCCCGCCACATGCAGGGCCTCAAAGATCGTGACCTTGTAGCCCAGCTTGGCCAGGTCGCCGGCGGCGGTCAGGCCGGAGGGGCCCGCGCCGATCACCGCCACCTTGTGGCCGTTGGGGGCCGGCGGGGTGACCGGGGTATGGACGTTCTCGCGGTGCCAGTCGGCCACAAAGCGTTCCAGACGGCCGATGCCCACCGGCTCGCCCTTGATGCCGCGGATGCACTTGCCCTCGCACTGGTTCTCCTGGGGGCAGACGCGGCCGCAGACGGCGGGCAGCGCGCTGGAGGCGGACAGCACCTGGTAGGCGGCCTCAAAGTCGCCCTCGGCCACCTTGGCGATAAAGCCGGGGATGTCGATGTCCACCGGGCAGCCGGAACGGCAGGGGTGGTTTTTGCACTGCAGGCAGCGTTTGGCCTCGTTCACGGCCATCTCGGCGGTGTAGCCCAGCGCCACTTCCTTGAAGTTTTTGTTGCGGACGTTGGGGTCCTGGCTGGGCATGGGGCACTTTTTGGGGTCCATATTGCGTTGGATAGCCGGCATATCACTTTACCTCCTGGTTCAGCAGGTTGCACTCCGCCTCGCGGGCGTGCTGCTCAAAGTCGCGGTACATGGTGCCGCGGTGCATGGCCTCGTCAAAATCCACCTCGAAGCCGTCAAAGTCGGGGCCGTCCACGCAGGCAAACACCGTCTTGCCGCCCACGGTCAGGCGGCAGCCGCCGCACATGCCGGTGCCGTCCACCATGATGGGGTTCATCGAGACGACGGTCTTGACGTTGTACTTTTTGGTCACGCCCACGACAAATTTCATCATGATCAGCGGCCCGATGGCGATGACCTCGTCAAAACCGGCGCCGTTTTGGATGCACTCCTCCAGCGGGGCGGTGACAACGCCCTTGCGGCCGTAGCTGCCGTCGTCGGACATGATGATCAGCTCGTCGCAGCAGGCGCGGAACTCGTCCTCCAAAATCACCAGGTCCTTGTTGCGGAAGCCCACGATGCCGGTGACCTTGGCGCCGGCGGCGTGCAGGGCGCGGGCCACCGGCAGCGCGATGGCGCAGCCGACGCCGCCGCCCACCACGCAGACGTTTTTCAGGCCCTCGATCTCGGTGGCCTTGCCCAGCGGGCCGACAAAGTCGTGCAGGCTGTCGCCCTCGTTCAGGGTGTTCAGCTGCATGGTGCCGGCGCCCACGATCTGGAAGATGATGTCCACCGTGCCCGCAGCGGGGTCGGTGCCCGCGATGGTCAGCGGGATGCGCTCCGAGTCATCCCTGGCGCGCAGGATGATAAACTGGCCGGCCTTGGCCTTTTTGGCGATCAGCGGCGCTTCAATGGACATTTCCGTCACCGTGGGGTTCAGGCTGCGTTTTTTTGCGATCTTGAACACGGTCGTTCTCCTTTGCATAGTCAGATTTTTCGGGCGCGGCACCGCGGGGGCCGGGGCGGCCTGCTTCAGCGCATTGCGCCGTGAAAGCATTTACACATCAATTCTACGGCATTTTTAACAAAAAGTAAAGAAAAAGTGTGGCAGGGACACAAAAACCGCTCAAACACCGGCCGCGCCGGGCCGCCGCATGGCCGGGCGGCCTTATTCCGCCAGCCGGTAGACCACGCAGGGGCGGCCGCCGGTCTCGTAGTCCATCTCGCCGGCGGCCTGGCGGCGCTCCACCAGGTAGGCCATATACCGCCGCACCGTCACTGCCGAAAGCCCTGCCGCCGCGGCGATCTCCTCGCAGGTCAGCGGGCGAGGGGCGCCGCGCAGGCAGGCGGTCACCCGCTCCAGCGTCTGGGGCTGCATGCCCTTGGGCAGGGCGGCGGGGGGCGCGGCGTGCAGCAGGCTGTCCAGCGCCTGCTGGTCCAGGCTGCCGCCCCGCATCGCCTGCCGCCGCAGACAGAAAGCGTCCAGCGCCCGGCGGAACCGCTCGTAGGCGAAGGGCTTGACCAGGTAATCCAGCACGCCCAGCCGGGTCAGGGCCTCCACCGTTGCGGCGTCGTTGGCGGCGGTGATCATAATGACGTCCGCTTCGATGCCGGCGGCCCGCACCGCCCGCAGAAATTCCAGCCCGTTCATCTGGGGCATATAAAAGTCCAGGATCACCAGGTCGGCGGGGTGGCGGCGCAGCCAGTCCAGCGCGGCGCGGGGCGCGGCAAAGCACTGGATGGGGCCGAACCGCCCGTCCTTTTCCACATAGCGGCGGTTCAGCTCGGTGATGATGGGGTCGTCCTCCACGATCACAACGGAATACATAGGCTCCCTCTCTTTCCCTGCGTCCGGCCGGCTCAGCCGTCGGCGCCGTCGGGGGCGGTCAGGCTGCTGCCGCCGGCGTCGGGCGCCTCGTCGGTCTCCACGCGGCGGAAGGCGACGATGAACGAGCTTCCCACCCCCTGGGTGGATTCCACCCGCGCTTCGCCGTGGAAAGCGTCGGTGATGCGCTTTACCAGGAACAGCCCGGTGCCGCGGCCCTCGCCCTTGGTGGTGGCGCCCTGCTCAAAAATACGGGCTGCCAGCTCCGGCGGCATGCCGGGGCCGTTGTCGTCCACGCTCAGCAGCAGGCCGCCGGCGCTCTCGCGGATGCTGACGTCCACCTGGTGGCCGCCACCCGCCGGCATGGCCGAAAAGGCGTCAAAGGCGTTCTCGATCAAATTGCCCAGAATGGTGATGATGGCCGACGCCGGCAGGCAGTACGGCTCGGCCGAAAGGCGGCTTTCCGGGTCCAGCGTCATGCGCACGCCCAGCTCGGCGGCGCGGCAGCTTTTGCCGATCAGCAGCGCCGCCACCGACGGCTCGGCAATGCGCTCCGAGATGGCGCTGGTGGAAAGCGCCCGCGTCCGGGTCAGCTGCAGCACATACTCCTCGGCGCGCCCGGCCTCGCCCAGCTGCAAAAGCCCCAGGATCACGTGCAGCTTGTTCATAAACTCGTGGGTGTAGGCGCGCATGGCCTCGACGATGTGCTGCACGCCGGTCAGCTCGCGGGCCAGGCGGGCGACCTCGGTGCGGTTGCGGAAGATGGCCACCGCGCCCACCAGCTTGCCGTCCCGCCGCACCGGCATCCGGTCCGAGATGACCCGGATGCGCCGCTTGGTCTGCACGCTGACGCCGTATTCCGCCTTGCCGGTGCGCAGCACCCGCGCGATGCTGGACTGGGGGCGGACCTCCTCCAGCAGGCGGCCCAGGGAGGCGGCTTTGTCCAGCGACAAAAGCTCCGCCGCCGCCCGGTTGATGTAGATGACCCGGCGGTCCCGGTCGATGGCCAAAAGCCCCTCGTCCAGGGCGTCCAGCAGTTCCATCCGCCGCAGAAACAGGTCCCGGAAAGCGTCCGGCTCGTAGCCCAAAAGCTCGGTCTTGATGCGCCGGGCCAGCTGCAGGCTCAGCGCCGCGCCGATGGCCAGCGCCGCCGCGCCGATGGCCAGATAGGCCGCCAGCGTGGCCAGCACCGTCTGCCGGATGCTGCGCAGGTAGACGCCGGCCATCACGTAGCCGGCCACGGTGCCGTCGGCAAGGCGCACGACGGCGTAGGCGCAGTGGTCGGAGCCGCCGGGGGCCTGGGCATTGTCCAAAAGGGCGGCGCCGGTCGCGTTCAGGCGGTCCATCAGCCCGGCGTCCAGCGGGGCCAGCGCGGCGGGGTCGCTTTGGCCGGAGACCACATCGTAAAAATCGGCGGGGGTGCCGTCGGCGGTATAGCAGGCAAACAGGTCCACATCGGGGATGCTTTCGGCCATCTGCCGGGCATAGCCGCCGGTCCGGTCCTGCCCGCCGGCGGCCATGGCCTGCATGGTGTTGGCCGCAGCCTGGGTGGCGGTGGTCAGGGCACGGTCGCGGGCGCCCGACTCCTGGGTCAGGGTCAGCCACAGCGCCGCGCCCAGCGTCAGCACCAGCGTGACCAGAATGCCCGCCACCGACACCCGCCGGATCTGCCGGTAAACGCCGCCGGGCTGTGAACTGCTGTTTTTTGCCATCTGCCTGCCCTCCCCGCAGCTCCCCGCGGGCGCACCCGGCGGGGAACCGATCGTTTTGGATTATCTTACCATAGATGGCCGGGATGTGCAAAATATCGGGCAGATGCACAAAAAATGCGCCGCTGCCGGCCCGCGGTTTTCGCCTGCGTCAATTGCCCGGTCCCCGGATTCGTGGTATACTGTAACAGTATATCTAACAAAATGGAGAGATAGGGACAAATGCGGGTATTGGGCATCGACCCCGGCTATGCCATTGTGGGCTGGGGGGTTTTGGACTACGCGGGCAACCGGTTCGCGCCGGCGGCCTACGGCGCCATCTGCACCGACAAAGACACCCCGTTTGAACAGCGGCTGGTGGAGATCTACGACGGCATGGCCGACATCCTGGACCGCTACAAGCCGCAGGCGCTGTCCATTGAAAAGCTGTATTACCAGCACAACCAGACCACCGTCATCGGCGTGGCCGAGGCCCGCGGCGTGGTTTTGCTGGCGGCGGCCCAGGCCGGCGTGGAGGTGTGCGAGTACACCCCCATGCAGGTCAAGCAGGCGGTGACCGGCTACGGCAAGGCGGTGAAAAAGCAGATCCAGGAGATGACCCGCATCCTTCTGCACCTGCCCGCCGTCCCCAAGCCGGACGACACCGCCGACGCGCTGGCGCTGGCCATCGCCCACTGCCACTGCAGCCGCAGCCGCATCGCCGGCGCGCCGCCGAGATAACCTGACAGAACCGAGGAATTGCCATGATTTACTGCCTGACCGGCAAGATCGTCAAAAAAACATTGGACAGCGTGGTGCTGAGCTGCGCGGGGGTGGGGTATCTGGCCCAGGTGCCCCAGACCACCGCGGGCCGCCTGCCCGCCGCCGGCGAGACCGCCACGCTGTACACCGTGCTGAACGTGACCGAAAACGACATTGCCCTGTACGGCTTTGCCACCGAGGAGCAGCAGAGCTGCTTCAAGCTGCTGACCGCCGTGTCCGGCGTGGGGCCCAAGGCGGGGCTGGCCATCCTTTCGGTGATGAACCCGGAGCAGGTGGCGCTGGCGGCCTCGGCGGGCGACCACAAGGCCTTTACCAAGGCCAGCGGCGTGGGGCCCAAGCTGGCGCAGCGCATCGCGCTGGAGCTGAAAGACAAGGTGGGCAAGGGCCTGGCCGCGGGCGAAGGCTTTGCGGTGGGCGACGCGCCCGCCCCCGCCGCCGACTCGGCCCCGGCGCAGGCGGTGGCCGCGCTGGTGGCGCTGGGGTATAACGCGTCCGACGCCGCCCGCGCCGTCACCCGCGTGGACGACACGCTGCCGGTGCAGGATATTATCAAGATCGCCCTGCGGGGATTGAGCAAGCTGTAAACCAGGAGGCAACCCGTGAACCAGGAATATACCGTCGACCCCACCCGCCTTGTCAGCCCGGACGTGACCTCGGCCGACGCCGAGGAGGTCAGCCTGCGCCCCAAAACGCTGCAGGACTACATCGGGCAGGAAAAGGTCAAGGCCAACCTTTCGGTCTATCTGCGGGCGGCGCAGCGCCGCGGCGAGCCGATGGACCATGTGCTGCTCTACGGCCCGCCCGGCCTGGGCAAGACCACGCTGGCGGGCATCGTCGCCCAGGAGATGGGCGTGCAGATCCGCATCACCTCCGGCCCCGCCATTGAAAAGCCCGGTGACCTGGCCGCCCTGCTGACCAATTTGCAGGAGGGCGACGTGTTGTTTATCGACGAGATCCACCGCCTTTCCCGCCAGGTGGAGGAGGTGCTCTACCCGGCCTTGGAGGACTACGCGCTGGACATTATGATCGGCAAAGGCCCCAGCGCCCAGAGCATCCGCATCAACCTGCCGCGGTTCACCCTGATCGGCGCTACCACCCGTGCCGGCCAGCTGACCGGGCCGCTGCGGGATCGGTTCGGCATTCTGCTGAAGCTGGAGCCTTACAGCCCCGACGAGCTGGCCCGCATCATCACCCGCAGCGCCGCCATCCTGGACGTGCCCGTCACGCCGGAGGGCGCGCTGGAGCTGGCCAGGTGCAGCCGGGGCACCCCCCGCGTGGCCAACCGGCTGCTAAAGCGCGCCCGCGATTTTGCCACCGTGCGGGGCGACGGCACCATCGACGCCGAGTCTGCCATCGACGCCCGCAAACAGATGGGCATCGACGCGCTGGGCCTGGACGAGCTGGATCGCAGCGTGCTGCGCGCCATCATCGAGATGTATGGCGGCGGGCCGGTGGGCCTGGATACCCTGGCCGCCGCCCTGGGCGAGGAAAGCGTCACGCTGGAGGACGTCTGCGAGCCGTACCTGATGCAGATGGGCTTTTTGACCCGCACCCCCCGCGGCCGCTGCGTCACCCGCCTGGCCTACGAGCACCTGCACATGGCGGTGCCCAAAACGCTGCGCGACGACGCCGACGACGGCCAGCAGAGCCTGTTTTGAAAATCAGGAGTTGGAAATCAGGAATGGGGAATTGAGGCGCGGCCTTTGGACGCGGTTGGGGGATTTTTAGCGGCCGGCAATGCCTGCATCGTCCCGCGGGCCTTCCGGCAGTTACGACCCGGCAGGATATTTGCAAAACAGGGTGGTAATGCACCCCTCCGTCATCGCTGGCGCGATGCCAGCTCCCCTTATAGGGGAGCCTTTGGGGGGCTGCCGCTTGCAAAGCCTCCCCTGCAAGGGGAGGTGCCGCCGCAGGCGGCGGAGGGGTGCGGCACCTTGCCACGCCTTTACCTTCACGGGGCAGCAGTACCCGCACCGTCCCGCAAACCTTTCGGCCGTCGCTATGCTGCCCGGCGGGCGAGATCGTCCGCCCTGCAAAGCAAGCGGCGGTCGAGATGAAAAACACCTCTCTGCGGCAAGACCTGTTTTCTTGGCACCCGTCCCCGGTCTTGGCACCTGTTCCCGGCAAATTGTAGGGCGGGCGTTCACGCCCGCCGCGAGAGCTTCCGGCCGCCGCCCTGCTTCCGAGCGCGCGAAGCGCACGGACCATCAAAATTCCGAACTCCTCATTCCTGATCCCGACCCGTATCACACACAGATATTATCCGAGATGTATAAATCACTGAGACAAAGAAAGGAGCCGTGCCATGCGCGCTGCGGACAGCTGGCAGGACTATGAACTGATCGACGCCACCGGCAAAAACCGGCTGGAACGCTGGGGCAAGACCATCCTGATCCGCCCCGACCCCCAGGTGGTGTGGAAAAACGACCCGGCCAGCCCGCTGTGGCAAAAGGCCGACGCGGTCTACCACCGCTCCAGCAAGGGCGGCGGCAGCTGGGAGAACCGCCGCCCCCTGCCCGCTAAATGGAAGATCGGCTGGAACGGCCTGACGCTGATCGTCAGCCCCACCGGCTTCAAGCATACCGGCGTTTTCCCGGAGCAGGCCGTCAACTGGGCCTGGTACCAGAAAGCCATCGCCGCGGCGGGGCGGCCCATCCGGGTGCTGAACCTGTTCGGCTACACCGGCGGCGCCACGCTGGCCTGCCTGGCGGCCGGCGCGTCGGTGACCCACGTGGACGCCAGCAAGGGCATGGTGGCCTGGGCCAGAGAGAACGCCGCCGCCAGCGGCCTGGCCGACCGGCCCTGCCGCTGGATCGTGGACGACTGCGGCAAATTCGTCGCGCGGGAGATCCGCCGCGGCGGCCGCTACGACGCCGTCATCATGGACCCGCCCAGCTACGGCCGCGGCCCCGGCGGCGAGATCTGGAAGCTGGAAGACAACATCTACGACCTGATCGTCCAGTGTGCCGGGGTGCTCAGCGAAAAACCGCTGTTTTTTGCCGTCAACAGCTACACCGAGGGCCTCAGCCCCGCGGTGATGCAGTACATTCTGCAAACCACCCTCTGCCCGGTGTACGGCGGCGCCACCGCCTGTGACGAGATCGGCCTGCCGGTCTCCGCCACCGGCGGCGTGGTGCCCTGCGGCGCCACCGCCCTCTGGCAGGAGGGATAACAAGAAAGGAAACGCCAATGGAACAGATGCTGCGCGCACAGGACGTGTGGTTCCGCTATGACACCGAGCAGCCCGCCTGGGCGGTGGGCGGCGTGAGCATGGAGGTGAAAAAAGGCGAGTTCGTCGCCGTGCTGGGGGCCAACGGCTGCGGCAAGTCGACGCTGGCCAAGCACTTCAACGCCATCCTGCTGCCCGAAAAAGGCGCCGTGCTGGTGGAGGACATCGACACCCGCACCGAGGAAAAACTCTACGACATCCGCCAGAAGGTGGGCATGGTGTTCCAGAACCCGGACAACCAGATCGTTGCCACCGTGGTGGAGGAGGACGTGGCCTTTGCGCTGGAGAACCTGGGCGTTCCCAGCGCCGAGATCCGCCCCCGCGTGGACGAGGCCATGCAGATGGCCGGCATTTACGAAAAGCGCAAGGCTGCCCCTCACAAGCTGTCCGGCGGGCAGAAACAGCGGGTGGCCATCGCGGGCGTCATCGCCATGCGGCCGGACTGCCTGGTGCTGGACGAAGCCACCGCCATGCTGGACCCCAAGGGCCGCCGCCAGGTGATGCAGACCATCGACAAGCTGCGGGCCGCCGGCGTGACCATCGTGGCCATCACCCACTATATGGAGGAGGCCGCCCGCGCCGACCGTGTGCTGGTGATGAGCGCCGGGCGCATCGTGATGGAGGGCACGCCCCAACAGATCTTTGCCCAGACCGAGCGGCTGCACGGCTACCACCTGGACGTGCCCCAGGCCGCCGAGCTGCGCGACGCGCTGGCCGCCGAGGGCCTGCCCGCGCCCAAACAGATCATCACCCCCGACGCGGCCGCCGACTGGCTGTATGAGCTGCTGAAATGACGGAGCAATTCAGAATGAGGAATTAGGAATTGAGGTCGTCCGGCGGCCTTTGGCCGCCTCAAAAAAGGGCGGCTTCCTGCCAAAAGGGGGCAAACCCCTTTCGTAGGGGACGATGCTTGCATCGTCCCGCAAAGCTGCCGGCCACCGCAATGCTTGGGGTACACATTCCCTTTTTCCCGCCGCCTTCCGTCTGCCGCCGGGCTGCCCGGCGGGCGAGATCGCCCGCCCTACAATGCAAGGCAAACGGCAGGTGAGATAAAAACACCGCTCTGCGGCAAGGGGCATTTTACCGGCATCTGTTCCCGGTTTTGGCACCTTTTCCCGGCAGATCGTAGGGCGGGCGTTCACGCCCGCCGCGAGACCTTCCGGCAATTGCAGCGTTTCCGGGCCGATGAAAATCATCGGCCCTTACGCAGTACGACCCGGCGGGAAGGACCCCTGCGTAGGGGACGATGCTTGCATCGTCCCGCAAAGCTGCCGGCCACCGCAATGCTTGGGGTACACATTCAATTTTTCCCGCAGCCTTTCGTTTGCCGCTAGGTTGCCCGGCGGGCGAGATCGCCCGCCCTACAATACAAGGCAAACGGCAGGCGAAACCGGAAACTTCGCCTTTGCTGTCGACGTTTCTTTTCCCGGCACCCATTTACGGTGGATCGTAGGGCGGGCGTTCACGCCCGCCGCGAGACCTTCCGGCAATCGCGGCGTTTCCGGGCCGATGAGATCACTGCCGCCCGCAGGCGGCGTTTCGGAGGCTCCCCGGCGCGTAGCGCCGGTGTAAGAGCCGGAGATCGGCCGCTGCGCAGCACATCCCGGTCGGCACCCGCCCTGCGCGGCGGCCGCCCTAACCCCCGTTTCCACCCCCTTACCCCCATCAGGCGGGAAGTTCACCCGGCGCGGCCGGGGCGCTATCCCGCGGTCAACAGGAGGAGATCACTTTGTCAGACATCATCCGCGTAGAGCATCTGAGCTACGTTTACAACCCCGGCATGCCGGACGAGACCAAAGCCCTGGACGACGTCAGCTTTGCCATTGAGGAAGGCGACTTCGTGGGCGTTATCGGCTCCACCGGCAGCGGCAAATCCACGCTGATCGGCCATTTCAACGGCCTCAACCGCCCCACCTCCGGTAAGGTCATCGTCGACGGCCGGGACATGTGGGCCGAGGGCGAGGACCTGCGTTCCTTCCGCTTTCTGGTCGGGCTGGTGTTCCAGTATCCCGAATATCAGCTGTTTGAGGAGACCTGCGCCAAGGACATCGCCTTCGGCCCCAAAAACATGGGCCTGGACGAGGCCGAGGTCGCCCGCCGCGTCAGGGAGGCCGCCGAGTTCACCGGCCTGGACGAGGCGCTTTTGAACCGCAGCCCCTTTGAGCTGTCCGGCGGGCAGAAGCGCCGGGTGGCCATCGCCGGCGTCATGGCGATGGAGCCCCGCATCCTGGTGCTGGACGAGCCTGCCGCCGGGCTGGACCCGGAGGGCCGGGACACCATCCTGTCCCAGATCAAGGCCTACCATGAAAAGACCGGCGTGACGGTGGTGCTGGTCAGCCACTCGATGGAGGACATCGCCAAGTACGCCAACCGGGTGCTGGTGATGCACCACGCCAGGGTGGCCATGTACGACACGGTGGAGAACGTCTTTGCCCGCGCGCCGGAGCTGCTGGAGCTGGGGCTTTCGGTGCCCCAGGTGACGCAGATTTTTTTGAAGCTGCGGGAAAAAGGGCTGGACATCCCCATCGACGTTTACACCGTGCCCTACGCGGTCAAGACCATCCGCCGCCTGTGGCAGCAGAAACAGCAGGAGCTGGCGAAAGGGGGCGACGGCAGTGCTTCGTGATATCACCATCGGCCAGCATTTCCCGGGCAATTCGGTCGTGCACAACTGCGACCCGCGGCTCAAGCTGGTGGCCACCATTGCCTACGTGGTGGTTTTGTACTGCTGCGGCACCGCGGTGGGCGTGGCGCTGTCCATCCTGCTGCTGGGCGCGCTGTACCGCATTGCAAAGGTGCCGCTGCGGCTGATTTTGAAAAGCCTCAAGCCCATTGTGCCCATCATCCTGTTCACCGGCGTCATCAACATCTTTTTCTATCCCGGCGAAACGCCGCTGGTGGAGTGGGGCTGGCTGACCATCTACCCGGAGGGCATCACCTTTGCCATTTTGATGGCGGTGCGCATCCTGGCATTGATCGCCGGCACCAGCCTGCTGACCTACACCACCAGCCCCACCGTGCTGACCGACGCCATCGAGAGCCTGCTGCGCCCGCTGTCCAAGCTGCACGTGCCGGTGCACGAGTTTGCCATCATCATGACCATCGCGCTGCGGTTCATCCCCACGCTGGTGGACGAGACCGAAAAGATCATGAACGCCCAGAAGGCCCGCGGCGCCCAGCTGGACACCGGCAAGCTGACCGAACGGCTGAAGGCGCTGGTGCCGATTTTGATCCCGCTGTTTATCTCGGCCTTCCGCCGCGCCGACGAGCTGGCCATGGCCATGGAGTGCCGCTGCTACCGCGGCGGCGCCGGCCGCACCCGGCTGAAGGTGCTGAAATTCGGCCGCACCGACGTGCTCTGCGCGGTGTTCTGCGCGGTGACGTTCGGCATCATTCTGGCCACCCGCTGGGTGTTCCCGGTGATCGGGTGAAAAAGAGAAATTGAGGTGCGGTCTTTGGCCGCGGTGACTTCCGGCTGCCCGGCCTTCCCGCTTCAATGCCCGCTTTGCCCTGCAAAGCCTCCCGCGATCGCAGCGTTTCCGGGCCGATGCTTGGCATCGTCCTGCAAAGCTGCCGGTCACCGCAATGCTTGGGGTGCGCATCAATTTTTCCCGCTGCCTTCCGTCTGCCGCCAGGCTCCCCGGCGGGCGAAATCGCCCGCCCTACAATACAAGGCAAACGGCAGGCGAAACCGGAAACTTTGCCTTTGCGGCCGACGTTTCTTTCCCCGGCACCCATTTGCGGGGGATTGTAGGGCGGGCGTTCACGCCCGCCGCGGTGACTTCCGGTTGCCCCAGCCTTCCCGGTCCAATGCCCGCTTTGTTCTGCAAAGCTTTCCGTGATCGCAGCGTTTCCGGGCCGATGAAAATCATCGGCCCCTACGCAAACGGAGCGGCGATCCGCAAAGCTTCCGGTTGGTGCTATACTGCCCGCCGCCCGATTTTTGAGCACGCGAAGCACGCGGACCACCAAAATTTCTCATTCCTCATTTCTAATTTCCAGTTGGGCATTCTTTCGGAGGTGCGCGATGAATCTGCTGTTTCGCCTGGCCTACAAGGGCACCCGCTACGGCGGGTTCCAGGTGCAGCCCAACGCGCCCACCGTCTGCGCGGCGTTTCAGGACGCTTTGCAGGCGGTGACGGGGACCCGCCCCGACGTCAAGGGCTGCTCCCGCACCGACGCCGGCGTCCATGCGCTGGATTTCGCGCTGAGTCTGCGCTATGATGGCCCTGTCCCGCCCCAAAAACTGGTGCTGGCGCTCAACGCCCACCTGCCGCCGGATATCCGGGTCAAAAGCGCCCGGCCGGTGCCGGAGGATTTCCACGCCCGGTACGCCGCCCACGCCAAGACCTACTGCTACCGCATCCGCAATTCGGCCATCGACGATCCCTTCGACCTGGACACCTGCTGGCGCACCGCGGGCAGGCTGGACCTGGCCGCCATGCAGGCGGCGGCCGCGCGGTTTGTGGGCACCCACGATTTCCTTGCCCTGTGCGCGGCGGGTTCCGGCCCGGCGGCACACGGCGACACGGTGCGCACCGTCACCCGCTGCACGGTGGAACAGTCCGGCGAGGTGCTGACCATCACCGTGACGGCGGACGGCTACCTGTACAACATGGTGCGCATCCTGGCCGGCACGCTGGTGGAGGCGGGCCGGTGCAAAATTTCGCCCCGCGATATCGATACTATATTACAAAGCCGTGACCGCCGGCGCGCCGGGCCCACGCTGCCCGCCAGGGGGCTGTTTCTGGTGCGGGTGGACTACCCGGCCGAAGCGTTGGAATGCCCGGCGCGGGATGCCGCCGAAAGCTCCCCGGAGAGTTCCTGAAAAATTCCCCGGTACGATCGAAACACCCTGACGGAAAGGAGGGCTGACGCCCCGTGAACCGCGAAGAAAAGGAACGCAGGGAACGCCTGCAGCGGATGCTGGCGCGGGACCAGGGCGCCGCCCCGCCGGACGAGCGTTTGGCCCAGGGCGCGCGCGCTGCCGCCGACCGTCCCGACCGCGATTTCTCGCCCCCGCCGGGGCAGCCGGCCGCCCCGCCCGCCGGGGACGCCGGCACCGACGAGCCGGAGGACGGCGGCAACACCCGCCGCGTCGACTTTACCCCCCGCAGCCGGGACCGCCGCGGCCGGCCCCAAAGCCCCATCCTGCGGCGGCGCCGCCGCAGAAGGCGGATGCTGCTGGCCGGCGCGGTGCTGGCCCTCTGCCTGATGCTGGCCTGGGGCAGCGGCGCGCTGGGCGCGGCCGCCGCCATGGCCGGCGACCTGGCCGACAGTGTCCTGCTCTCTTTCGAGCCGGGCAGCTACCCGGCGTCCACCGGCATCTCGGACCCCATCCAGATCCAGGAGCTGGCCGGCGGCTTTGTGGAGCTGGGCTCCACCGACGTGGCGGTGTTCGGCGCAAACGGCGCCAAGCTGCGCACCATCCAGCCCAGCTACGCCCGGCCGGCCATCGCCGTGGGCAACACCCGCTTTGCGCTGTACAACCGCGCCGGCACCGAGCTGCGCATCGAAAGCCGCACCGGCACGCTGTACACCACCCGGACGGACGCCGGCATCCTGCTGTGCGCCATGAGCCCAAACGGCACCACCGCCGTGGTGACCGAGCATAACCGCTACGCGGCCGCGGTGCAGGTGCTGGACCCCGGCTTTTCAGTCATCTACCAGTGGTACGCCACCCAGTCGGACGGCACCCCGGTGGCGCTTGGCTTTGCCAGCGACAACCGCCGCTTTGCCGCCGGCTGCATCTCGGCGGTGGACGGGCAGGTCAGCAGCCGCATCTTTCTGATGGACTGCGGCGCCGACGACCCGGTGGCCCTGTACGAGGCCGACGCCGGCAGCCTGATCCTGCACCTGTACTGGCTGGACAGCCAGCATGTGCTGGCCGTTTTGTCCGACTATGCGGTGCTGCTGGATGCCTCCACCGGCGCCGAGACCGCCCGCTATGACTACGGCGGCGCGTCGCTGGTGGACGTGGACACCGCCGGCAGCGGCGTGGCCCTGCTGCTGACCGGCGGCGGGGACGCCAGCCTGATCCTTTTGGACAACAGCCTGGCGCCGCTGGCCCAGGCGGACGCCGGCGCGGCCGAAAGCCTGTGCGCCACCCGCACGGCGCTGTACCTGACGGCCGGCAGCCTGGTGCAGTGCCTGGACTACAACGGCGCCCTCCAGTGGGAGAAAACGCTGGACGCGCCGCCGCTGGCCATCCTGGACGCCAGCCAGCCGCTGGTGTTTACCGGCACCGAAGTCTCGGTGCTGACGCAGTAGCCTGCCCGCCCGTTGGGGCGCCGCCTGCGCCATGCAGGGGAAAGGAAAACGAATATGCCGATCTCTGTGGGATTGATCTATGACCTGATTTTTGTTGTGATCCTGGTGCTGACCGCGCTGCACGGCCGCCGGCAGGGCCTGGTGGCCGGCCTGGTCAGCCTGGCCGGCGCGGTGGTGGGGGTGGCGGCCTCGGTGTGGGCCGCCGGCCAGATGGCCCCCGCCATCTGGCAGCAGCACGTCGGCGCCGCGGTCAGCCAGGGCGTGGCCGACGCCGTTACCGCCCAGGGCGAAACGCTGACCCAGGCGCTGAACCAGTACCTGGGCTTTCTGCCCGCCAGCCTGCTGGAGCAGGTGGCCGAAGCCATCCAGCAGGCGCTGAACAACGTGGGCGCCGACATCGCCGCCGAGGTGATGCTCCAGCTGGAACCCATCCTGCTGCCGCTTTTGCAGGCGGTCATCTTCCTGATCCTGTGCAGCGTCATCCGCTGGCTGTTCCGGCTGGCGGCGGGGCTTTTGCGCCACCTGAACGACCTGCCGCTGGTGGGCGGCGTCAACAAGGCGCTGGGCACCGTGCTGGGCCTGGTCACCGGCCTGCTGGACTGCTGGATGCTCAGCCTGCTGATCTGGGGCGGCATTGCGCTGTCCGGCGGCAGTGTGGCCTGGCTCAGCCAGGAGGCGGTGTCCGGCAGCGTGCTGTACAGCCTGTTTGCGGGGCTGAACCCCTTTTTGGCCTGACCGCGGCGCATATTGACAGGCTGTGGTAAACTAATACTGTGGAGGAATGTTATGCGGAAACAATGCCCATATCATTTCCTCTTTTTGTATCCCCGAAAGATCCCGCTGCAGGGAAGCTGATACACCCCCTCTGTGCCCGCAGAGGTGCGGTCTTTGCCGCAGAATAGAAAACGCGGGGCGGGCAGCCGCCGCCAGCCGGCCGGAACACCCCGCTGTCCCCAAAGGAGGGAACCCAATGCTTTGTGTCCGTTGCAAAAAACGAACCGCCGTGGTCTTTGTCCAAAGGATGGAGAACGGCAAACCCATCCAGGAGGGCTACTGCCTGACCTGCGCCCGTGAGATGCACATCAAACCGGTGGACGATCTGATGCAGCGTTTCGGCGTGTCGGACCAGGACCTGGAAAATATGGAGGAGCGCATGACCAGCTTCCTGCAGGAAGCCGGCCAGAACGGCGCCATGATGCCCGTCGGTGACGACGACGAGGAGTTTGTGCCCGGCGGCAGCCCGGTGTTCCCCTTCGGCCCCGGCGCCCAGGGCCAGAATACCGACGAAAAGTCCGCCGCCAAAAACCGCGGCAAGGACAAGAAAAATGACCGCAAATTCCTGAACAGCTACTGCGAGAACCTGACCCAGAAGGCCAGGGACGGCCGCATCGACCACATCGTGGGCCGCGACCGGGAAATTTACCGCACCATCCAGATCCTCTGCCGCCGGCAGAAGAACAACCCCTGCCTGATCGGCGAGGCCGGCGTGGGCAAGACCGCCATCGCCGAGGGCATCGCCCAGCACATCGTGGAGGGCAGGGTCCCCGCCCGCCTGGCGGACAAGGAGATCTACCTGCTGGACCTGACCGCCCTGGTGGCCGGCACCCAGTTCCGCGGCCAGTTTGAGCAGCGGGTCAAGGGCCTGATCGGCGAGGTGCGCCGCGCCGGCAACATCATCCTGTTCATTGACGAGCTGCACAACCTGGTGGGCGTGGGCGATTCCGAAGGCGCGATGAACGCCGCCAACATCATGAAGCCGGCGCTCTCCCGCGGGCAGATCCAGGTCATCGGCGCCACCACCTTTGCCGAGTACCGCAAGTATATCGAGAAGGATCAGGCGCTGGAGCGCCGCTTCCAGCCCGTCAAGGTGGATGAGCCTTCCATCGCCGACAGCATCGAGGTGCTGAAAGGCGTGCGCACCTACTACGAAAAATACCACTGCGTCCGCGTGCCGGACGCCGTCACCGCCACCATCGTCCGCCTGGCCGAGCGGTACATCACCGACCGCTTTTTGCCCGACAAGGCCATCGACCTGCTGGACGAGGCCTGCGCCTGCTGCAACCTGCGCCACCCGGAGATCACCGAGTTTTTGAACGCCCAAAAACAGGTGGCCGCGCTGGAGGAGCAGGAGCATACGCTGGAAAATCCGGAAGGGGACAACGCCATCGACTACGAGGCGCTGGCCAAGGTCAAGACCGACCTGGCCCGCCTGCGGGAAAAGCTGCCCGCTTTGCAGCTGCGCACTGCCGACATCGCCGTGACGCTGGACGACGTGGCCCAGGTCATCGAGCTGTGGACCGGCATCCCCGCCGTCAAGATCAAGGAGAGCGAGTACGGCCGCCTGCTGGGGCTGGAGGACGCGCTGAAAGCCCGCATCATCGGCCAGGACGAGGCCGTCCACCAGGTGGCCCAGGCTGTCAAGCGGTCCCGCGCCGACCTGTCCGGCCGGCACCGCCCCGCCAGCTTCATCTTTGTGGGCCCCACCGGCGTGGGCAAGACCGAGCTGGTCAAGCAGCTGGCCAGCCAGCTGTTTGATACCGTCGATCCGCTGATCTCCATCGACATGAGCGAGTATATGGAAAAGCACGCGGTCTCGCGCCTGATCGGTTCGCCGCCGGGCTATGTGGGCTACGACGAGGCCGGCCAGCTGACCGAGAAGGTCCGCCGCCACCCCTACAGCGTCATCCTGTTTGACGAGATCGAGAAGGCCCACCCCGACGTGATGAACATCCTTTTGCAGATCTTGGACGAGGGCAAGATCAACGACGCCCAGGGCCGCACGGTGGATTTCTCCAACACCGTCATCTGCATGACCTCCAACGCCGGCAGCACCGACCGCACCGGCGAGACCGGCTTCAACAAGACGCCGGAGCAGATCAGCGCCAACAAGAGCATGAAGGCATTGCAGGAGTTTTTGCGGCCGGAATTCCTCGGCCGCGTGGACGAGATCATCACCTTCCGCCCGCTGGACCAGGACGACCTGGAAAAGATCGCCAACCTGATGCTGGACGAATACCGCCCCGGCATGCAGGCCCACGGCGTCGATCTGCAGGTCACCCCGGCGGCCCTCAAGGCCATCGTGGACGAGACCAGCACCAAGTTTGGCGCCCGCGAGCTGCGCCGCACCATCCGCAAGGAGGTGGAGGACCCCATCGCCCAGGCGCTGATCGAGGGCCGGCTGGGCCAGGGCACCAGCCCGGACACCGTCACGCTGGACGCCGGCGAGGACGGCAAGCCGGTGCTGCGCCTGCCGGAACGCGCATGACCCCCGTTTGCCGCCTTTTGCGGGAAAGGGACCCCCTATGAAACACACCCGACGCCCGGCGGCGCTGGCCGCGGGCATCCTGGCGCTGGCGCTGCTGCTGGGCGGCTGTGCGCCCGCCGCGGCGCTGACCTCGCCCTCGGCGGCGGGGCGCTCGCCGCTGGACTGGCCCCGCCCCCGGCAGGACGGCGGCCAGGACTGGTTTGACCAGTGGTTCGGCAGCTGGTACGGCGGCTCCGGCCTGACCCAGGCCCAGCGGATGTACGGCAGCGCCGGGCTGCTCAGCTGGCCCAGCGTGCTGGTCAGCGTCTATCTGGACGAGCAGAACGGCGCCGCCTGGGACGAGGCTTCCATCGCCGAAAGCCGCGAGACGCTGGCCATCGCCGTGGACTGGATCGAGGCGCAGTGCGCCGCGTACCACGTGGATACCGCCATCACCTGTGACGACGGCACGCCGGACAGCGGGCTGTTTGTCCATACCACCTACAACGGCAGCTTTGCCGGCGGCACCGGCTCGGACGAGAGCGACGACTTTTACGCCGCCGTCTATGACCTGTGCGCCAGCCTGGACACCGCCGAGTTGCGCCAGCGGTACGGCACCTCCAGCATCGGCTTTTTGATCTTTCTGCCGGTGGATGGCGCGTCCTTTACCATGGTGCATTACCTGGAGGACGGCGCCGATTATTACCACGAGTTCAGCTGCCTGTACAAGGCGGACGCCTACACCGGGCCCGACGCCTTCGAGACACCGGCGGTCTACGCCCACGAGATCCTGCATCTGTACGGCGCGCCCGACCTGTACGAGGGCAGCAGCGATTATTACGTCACGCCGGAATTGACCGACTTTGTGGCGCGGACCTGGCCGGACGAGATCATGCTGGACACCTACGGCCCCGGCGGCAGCCTGGTCTACGGCGCAGTGGAAAAGCAGCTTGGCCCGCTGACCGCCGCCCGCCTGGGCCTGTGCACCACCTTTGACGGGGCGGAGCAGTTCCCCGCTGTGCTGGAAACGCCGGCCGGGACCTTCAGCACCGGAGAGCTGGCCGGCAGCGTCGGCCTGCCCGACGGCATGGTGGCCGCCAGACCCGCCTGACGCCCGGCACAACGCCCGGCACAACAAAAGGGAGGTGCGCCCATGCCCATGGAACAGGACTTTCCGCTGCGGGTGGAGCAGGTGCCCGCCGCCGCCTTTGACGAGTGGCGCACCGGCGACAGCCTGCCCGAAGCGGTCTGCGATACCTGGCAGCTGGTCTACCTGTCCGGCGGCAGCATCGAGGAACAGTGCGACGCCCGCACCGTAACGCTGCGGGCCGGGCAGCTGCTGTTCCACCAGCCCGGCGAGACCTGGTCCATGCAGGTGCCCGGCGAGGTCCCGCCTGAAGTGCTGCGGCTGGACTTTGTGTGCAGCGGCGCCGCCATGGACGACCTGCGGGGCAGGGTGCTGCGGGCGGACCTGTCCGCCAAGGTCTGCCTGCAGCAGATCCGGCGGGCCATGCGGGAGGCCTTTGCCCCCGCCGCGCCGGGCCAGATCCCGGCCCCCCGCGCCGACGCCCCCCTGGCAGCGGCCCAGCTGCTGTGCGTTTATGTCGAGATCCTGCTGATCACGCTGGTGCGCGCCCAGCGCCGCACCCGGCGGCCCAGCACCCGCGCCCGCATCGAGCGGGAACAGCAGATGCTGGTGGACATGGTCCAGGTCTATTTTGCCGACCATCTCAGCCAGGAGCTGACGGTGGACCAGGTCTGCCGCGACAACGGCTGCACCCGCGCCCGGCTGCAGAAAGCCTTCCGCGCCAGGGTGCACAAAGGCCCCATGGAGGCCTTTGCCGCCATGAAGATGGACCGCGCCCGGCTGCTGCTGGCCGGCGGCTGCACCCCCGGCGAGACCGCGGCCCGGCTGGGCTTTGCGGACAGCGCCTATTTTTCGCGCTGCTTCAAGCGCGCCTACGGCGTGACCCCGCGGGATTTTGCCCGCCACGCCCGCAAGGCTGCCGCCGCAAAAGCCGCAACAAACCGATATACAACACCGCCAAACGTCCATGTTACAAAACCGGACGGTGAAGTAGAATAAAAACAGGAAAGGCGGCGCAAAAAGCGCAGGCCAAAGCGGGAAAACCGCCGCCGGGCGGTGTTTTCGCATCCGCCCGCGCCTTGCAGTGCCGCCGCAAAACGGCAACATTAGTGCAAAAAGGAGCGTGTCTTATGGCTATTCTGGTCAGCGGCGGCGCCGGTTACATCGGCAGCCACACCTGCGTCGAGCTTTTGAACGCCGGGTACGACATTGTCGTGGCCGACAACTTCTACAACTCCTGCCCCGAAGCCCTCAGCCGGGTCAAGGCCATCACCGGCAAGGATTTCCGCTTTGTCGAGGCCGACATGACCGACAAGGCCGCGGTGGAGGCGCTGTTCGCCGCCAACCCGGACATTGACTGCGTCATCCAGTTCGCCGCCTACAAGGCGGTGGGCGAGAGCGTGGCCAAGCCCATCGAGTACTACTCCAACAACCTGGCCTGCACGCTGAACATCCTGGACGTGATGCGCCGCTACGGCTGCCACAACTTTGTCTTTTCCTCCTCGGCCACCGTCTACGGCGACCCGGCCAGCGTGCCTATCACCGAGGATTTCCCCACCGGCGCCACCACCAACCCCTACGGCACCACCAAAGTGTTCACCGAGCGCATCCTGACCGACTGCTGCCACGCCGACCCGGAACTGAACGTGGCGCTGCTGCGCTACTTCAACCCCATCGGCGCGCACCCCTCCGGCCTGATCGGCGAGGACCCCAACGGCATCCCCAACAACCTGGTGCCCTACATCGCCAAGGTGGCCGTGGGCAAGCTGGACAAGGTGCATGTTTTTGGCAATGACTACCCCACCCCGGACGGCACCGGCGTGCGGGACTACATCCATGTGGTGGACCTGGCCCGCGGCCATGTGGCGGCCATCAAAAAGCTGGCGCAAAAGCCCGGCCTGTTCATCTGCAACCTGGGCACCGGCCACGGCTACAGCGTGCTGGACGTGATCCATGCTTTCAGCAAGGCCTGCGGCCGCGAGCTGCCCTACGTCATCGACCCGCGCCGCCCCGGTGACATCGCCGAGTGCTGGGCCGACCCCTCCAAGGCCGAGCGGGAGCTGGGCTGGAAGGCGGAGTACGGCATCGACGAGATGTGCCGCGACAGCTGGAACTGGCAGAGCAAAAACCCGGACGGATACAAGACCGCCCGCTGAAAACAGCATAAAGCACGCAGCAGCGGGCGCCGGAGCCTTTCCGGCGCCCGCTGTTTTTTTGTGTGCGGACAGTTGCGGCCGAAAAAACGGACTTTACACAAACTTGACAGAAAATAGAGGGATCCACGCCGATTTTACTTCGCTAATACTATTGATTTGCCGATAATTATGTGGTAAATTTATATGGGTCGAATTGTACAAACAACCCTCTTTTGTAGAAAGACGACCGGTTTAGCCAAAACAGAAAGAGAACGCGTTGTTTGGTGAAAGGAAGCAAGCATGAAAAGAAGAAAACTCGCAAAAGCCCTGAGCCTGATTCTGTCGGCGTCGATGGCGCTGGGAGTTGCGGCCATGCCCGCTGCGGCTGCGGCAGAAGAGCAGGACGGCGTGCAGTCTGTGCCCGGCAGCAGCCAGACCTCCGGCGAGACCCCGACGCCCACCCCCACGGCGACCCCGGACCCCGCCGAGAGCCCGGCGCCCACCCCCACGGCGACCCCGCTCTCCACCGAGAGCCCGACGCCCACCCCCAGCGAGACCCCC